>OGKD01001467.1_pt1 | contig 12794 bp, 12 predicted proteins | sample 1572371 | NCBI WGS metagenome assembly OGKD01 (sample SAMEA2582096, study PRJEB24529) | metagenome | biome: Human gut stool | place: China | collected 2011 | reverse complement strand
ATGCCTGCCGCCGCGGCGATGCCCAACAGCACGACCAGCAACAGGATAAAACGTAACATTTTCTTCATACTAACCAGACAGCTCACACAAAGGGGCTAAAAAATGGTAAAGCTCACGCGAGGACCAGGTGGTCTCCTCCCAGCGGCGAACCGGCACCAGCGGCATCAGCGCATTGCAGATCAGCACTTCATCGGCCTCCCGCAACGTCTCGGGACGCGCTGTCACTTCGACAACGCGAAACGTCGATGGTGCCAGCTGCGTGATACAGCGCTGCCGCATAATGCCGTTGACCCCGGCATAATCGAGTCGCGGAGTAAATACATCACGTCCCTGACGCCAGAATAAATTCGCGGCACAGCATTCCGTAAGCCACCCGTCACTGTCAAGGACCAGCGCCTCATCGGCGTCCGTCTGCTCAAGATGAGAGCGGATCAGTACCTGCTCAAGGCGATTAAGGTGCTTCAGGCCGGCAAGCCAGGAGTTGCGCCCCAGGGGCACCGGACTCTGGGTCAGAGTAATGCCCTCCTCCCGCCAGCGCGCATAATGCGCCGGGTATGGAGAGAAGCTGAGAATGCGAGTGGGCGACACGCAGCCCGCCGCACTGTATCCCCTTCCCCCAACGCCGCGGGTGAGAGTCACCTTGAGCACGCCCTGCGCGTGCGGCCGAGCCAGACGCTGCATCTCTTCGCTCAGCGTCAGCCAGTCGTTAAATGGGATATGTAATTTTTCACAGGTTGTCTGTAAACGCTGCAGATGGGCGTCCAGTAGCGCAACCTGCCCTTGCTGGATGCGGGCGGTGGTAAAACAGCCGTCGCCAAACTGGATGGCGCGATCGTTCGCTGCCAACGTGTCCTGTACAACGCCGTTTATCAAGAACATAAAGGACTCCTTTTCACTGGTCGGTCAGTGTGTCAGGACCCAGAGCAGAGAACAAGGGGAGAAAGCTGAATAAAAAAGGCCCGACGAACGGGCCTTTTGTTAAAGCAGTGCCGGGGCAAGCCCTGTCACACTTTTTTGAAGATCAGCGAACCGTTAGTGCCGCCAAAGCCGAAGGAGTTGCACAGGGTGTACTCCATACCGGAAACCTGACGCGCTTCGTGTGGAACGAAGTCGAGGTCGCAGCCTTCATCCGGGTTGTCGAGGTTGATCGTCGGCGGAACCGCCTGATCGCGCAGCGCCAGGATAGAGTAAATCGACTCTACCGCCCCTGCCGCACCCAGCAGATGGCCGGTCATGGATTTGGTAGAGCTCACCAGTACGCGGCTCGCCGCATCACCGAAGACAGACTTAACCGCCTGCGCTTCCGCTTTATCGCCGGCCGGCGTCGAGGTGCCGTGGGCGTTGACGTAGCCGATCTGGCTTGGTTCGATGCCCGCATCGCGAATAGCATTCACCATTGCCAGCGCGGCGCCCGCGCCATCTTCCGGCGGTGACGTCATGTGGTAAGCATCGCTGCTCATGCCGAAGCCAACGATCTCGGCGTAGATTTTGGCGCCGCGTTTTTTGGCATGCTCGTACTCTTCCAGCACCACCATACCCGCGCCGTCGCCCAGCACGAAGCCGTCACGATCTTTATCCCACGGACGGCTCGCCGCCTGCGGGTTGTCATTGCGCGTGGAGAGCGCACGCGCCGCGCCGAAGCCGCCCACGCCAAGCGGGGTGCTGGCTTTTTCCGCGCCGCCTGCCACCATCGCATCGGCATCGCCATAGGCGATGATGCGCGCGGCCTGGCCGATGTTGTGCACGCCTGAAGTACACGCGGTCGCGATAGAGATACTTGGCCCACGCAGACCAAACATGATGGTCAGATGTCCGGCCACCATGTTAACAATTGTGGAAGGAACGAAGAATGGGCTGATCTTGCGCGGTCCGCCGTTAACCAGCGAACTGTGGTTTTCTTCGATCAAGCCGAGACCGCCGATACCGGAGCCGATAGCGGCGCCAATACGGGTTGCATTCTCTTCCGTCACTTCAAGGCCAGAATCCTGCATGGCCTGAACGCCAGCGACAATTCCATATTGAATGAAGGCATCCATCTTGCGCTGTTCTTTGCGCGAGATAATGTCATCACAGTTAAAATCCTTTACTAAGCCAGCAAATTTCGTTGCATAGGCGCTAGTATCGAAATGGTCGATTAGGCTGATGCCACTCTGACCGGCAAGGAGAGCTTTCCAGGTAGACTCTACGGTATTGCCGACAGGAGACAACATGCCCAGTCCGGTCACAACTACACGACGCTTAGACACGTTTGTCCTCCAGGGAGGGAAAATAGATTCTTGTGGGACAATAAAAAGATAAAACTCAGGCGGTCGAATGACCGCCTGGAGATGTTCACTTACGCCTGGTGGCCGTTGATGTAATCAATGGCAGCCTGAACGGTGGTGATTTTCTCAGCTTCTTCGTCCGGAATCTCAGTATCAAACTCTTCTTCCAGAGCCATTACCAGCTCAACGGTGTCAAGAGAATCAGCGCCCAGGTCTTCAACGAAGGAAGCATTGTTGGTAACTTCTTCCTGCTTAACGCCCAGCTGCTCGCCGATAATTTTCTTAACGCGTTCTTCGATAGTGCTCATACTCTTAAATTTCCTATCAAAACTCGCTTTCGCGATGGTTTTCGTAGTGTATAAAATGTTGAAAAATTTGCAACTAAATCCCGGCAGGTCTTACCACGATTTTGCGCTATTTTGAGGCCGTTTGCCCTAAGAACGCAAATCTTTTCGCACAAAACCGCACAGAGAACCGTGCGAAGTGCGCGGTTCCTGAACGTTTTGCACAAATCTCGGTCAGACCATGTACATTCCGCCGTTGACGTGCAGCGTTTCACCAGTGATGTAACTTGCTTCGTCAGAGGCTAAAAATGCAACCGCGCTGGCGATTTCATTTGGGGTGCCAAGGCGCCCCGCAGGAACTGCCGCCAGCGTACCCGCACGCTGCTCATCGGTCAGCGCACGCGTCATGTCCGTTTCAATAAAGCCCGGAGCAACAACGTTTACAGTAATACCGCGGGACGCAACTTCACGCGCCAGTGATTTACTGAAGCCGATCAGACCCGCTTTCGCCGCGGCGTAGTTGGCCTGACCCGCATTTCCCATGGTACCAACCACAGAACCGATAGTGATAATACGTCCATGACGCTTTTTCATCATAGCGCGCATTACCGCTTTTGACAGACGGAAAACCGATGACAGGTTGGTTTCGATAATATCGTTCCACTCGTCATCTTTCATGCGCATTAACAGATTGTCGCGAGTGATCCCGGCATTATTCACCAGGATATCCACTTCGCCAAACTCTGCGCGCACATTTTCCAGAACAGATTCAATAGATGCCGGGTCGGTCACATTCAACATCAGACCTTTACCATTGGCGCCTAAATAGTCGCTGATCGCCTGCGCGCCGCTTTCGCTGGTCGCAGTACCGATAACTTTCGCGCCACGGGCGACGAGCGTTTCAGCGATAGCACGGCCAATACCGCGGCTTGCACCGGTAACCAGCGCGATTTTTCCTTCAAAACTCATGGTTTTCCTCTTTTATTGCTCAAGCGCCGCAGACATCGCCGCCGGCTCGTTAAGCGCGGAAGCGGTCAGGGTGTCAACAATACGTTTGGTCAGGCCGGTGAGGACTTTACCCGGGCCAACCTCATACAGGTGCGATACGCCCTCGGTAGCCATAAACTCAACGGTTTTGGTCCACTGCACCGGGCTGTACAGCTGGCGCACCAGCGCGTCGCGAATGGCGTCCGGCGCGGTTTCGCACTTCACGTCGACGTTATTCAACACCGGAATCGTCGGCGCGTTGAAGGTGATTTTCTGCAGCTCTACCGCCAGTTTTTCTGCGGCTGGCTTCATCAGCGCGCAGTGGGACGGCACGCTCACCGGCAGCGGCGGCTTTACAGGCGGCGCCAGCGCGTTCAACGGCCTCTTTGTGCCCGGCGATAACCACCTGGCCCGGAGAATTGTAGTTCACCGGAGAGACCACCTGCCCTTCGGCAGACTCTTCACAGGCTTTGGCGATAGCGGCGTCGTCCAGACCGATAATAGCGGACATGGCGCCGGTACCTTCCGGTACGGCTTCCTGCATGAATTTACCACGCAGCTCAACCAGGCGAACGGCATCAGCGAAACCGATAACGCCCGCGCATACCAGCGCGGAGTATTCGCCGAGGCTGTGACCCGCCAGCAGCGCTGGCGCTTTGCCGCCCTGCTGTTGCCAGACGCGGTACAGCGCCACGGAGGCGGCGAGCAGCGCCGGTTGAGTCTGCCAGGTCTTATTCAGTTCTTCTGCCGGGCCCTGTTGCGTCAGCGCCCACAGATCGTAACCCAACGCTGCGGAAGCTTCACCGAAGGTCTCTTCAATGACCGGCCAGGCGGCAGCCATTTCGGCCAGCATGCCTACGGCCTGAGAGCCCTGCCCCGGGAACACAAATGCGAATTGCGTCATGTTTAAATCCTTATACTAAAAACGAACCAGCGCGGAACCCCAGGTGAAACCGCCACCAAAGGCTTCCAGCAAAATCAGCTGACCGCGCTGAATACGGCCATCGCGGACGGCCTCATCCAGCGCGCAAGGGACTGACGCCGCGGAGGTGTTGCCATGGCGGTCGAGGGTCACAACGACGTTATCCATCGACATACCCAGTTTCTTCGCCGTCGCGCTGATAATACGCAGGTTAGCCTGATGCGGCACCAGCCAGTCCAGCGCTGAACGTTCAAGATTATTCGCTGCCAGCGTCTCATCAACGATGTGCGCCAGCTCGGTGACCGCCACTTTGAAGACTTCGTTGCCGGCCATCGTCAGATAGATCGGGTTTTCCGGATCGACGCGATCGGCGTTCGGCAGGGTCAGCAGTTCGCCATAGCTGCCGTCGGCATGCAGATGCGTCGAGATAATGCCCGGCTCTTCGGAGGCGCCCAGCACAACCGCGCCGGCGCCGTCGCCGAAAATAATAATCGTTCCGCGATCCGCCGGATCGCAGGTGCGCGCCAGCACATCGGCGCCAACAACCAGCGCATAATCTACCGCGCCGTTCTTCACATACTGATCGGCGACGCTTAGCGCATAGGTGAAACCGGCGCAGGCGGCGGCGACATCAAACGCCGGGCAACCCTTAACGCCCAGCATTGACTGGATCTGGCATGCAGAACTCGGAAACGCGTGCGTGCCGGAGGTGGTCGCAACGATAATCAGACCAATTTGCTCCGCGGACACGCCCGCCATCGCCAGCGCCTGCTTTGCGGCTTCAAAGCCCATCGTAGCAACTGTTTCATGCGCTGCGGCAATACGACGCTCACGGATACCTGTGCGGGTGACAATCCACTCGTCAGAGGTTTCTACCATTTTTTCCAGGTCGGCGTTTGTACGCACTTGCTCGGGCAGATAGCTGCCGGTACCAATAATCTTCGTATACATGTACGCTCAGTCACTCTTGGGTGATATACCCGCCTCGTTCAACCGCCGCGGCGTCAATCGTGGCCATTCGTCCCGCTTTGCTGTCGGGCGTTCACGTCACTGTCGCTTTCCGGCAGCTCGAAACCAGCTGGGTATAAAGATTCCAGGCGCGCGGCGATCCGCTGAGGGATCTGCCGCTGCACCGCCTGCACTGCCTGCTCTATCGCGACGCTAAAGGCGCGTTGATTGGCAGCACCATGACTCTTGATCACGGAACCGCGCAATCCTAACAGACAGGCGCCATTATACTGGTCGGGGTTGAGGTGACTGAATCGCCTCGCCAGGCTTTTTTGTAACCAACGTTTTAGTAACAGCAGCCACCACGACCGTTTTTTGCCCTCTCCCTGAGATTTCAGCAGTGAAAGGAACATTCTGACAACACCTTCCATGGTTTTTAATGTGACGTTGCCCGTGAATCCATCACAAACCAGCACATCGGTTTTTCCGGTCAACAGTTCATTGGCTTCAAGATAGCCGATGTAGTTGAGGGAAGGCAGCGTTTTGAGCACTGCGGCAGCATCGCGGATGCTGCCGAGGCCTTTCATCTCTTCTTCGCCGATATTCAACAAAGCGACGCGGGGGTTGGCAATGCCGACCACTTCTTCCGCCAGCACCGCGCCCATTACCGCGAACTGCACCAGCATCGTGCTGTCGCAATCGACGTTGGCGCCGAGATCCAGCACCACGGTTTTGCCCTTCTGCTGGTGCGGTAAAACCGTCACCAGCGCCGGCCGCTCAATACCTTCGATCGGTTTGAGCAGCAGTTTCGCCAGCCCCATCAGCGCGCCGGTGTTGCCAGCGCTGACGCAGGCTTGCGCCCGCCCTTCTTTCACAAGCTCCAGCGCCACGCGCATTGAGCTTCCGCGACTGCTGCGGATAGCCTGCGCGGGTCGCGCATCACTGGCAATAACTGACTGCGCAGGAATAATCTGCAGACGCGAACGTTGTTCGAAGTCAGCTTTGGCGAGTAATGGCGTGATGGCGTCGGGATCGCCGACTAAAAGAAGTGTGAGTTGCGAATTAGAGTTCAGTGCCTGCAGTGCTGCAGGCACCGTCACGGATGGGCCGAAATCGCCCCCCATGACATCTAACGCCAGGGTTAGACGTGTCAAGGTATCGTCGCTGCCCGGTTCGGTGATTCCCCAGTTGCCCGGGGAGTCCTCACTAAGCTTCATCACGCTGGCACCCGCGAATATTCACGCTGCAGACGCAACAATCCGGGCATAAATGCCCCCAGCGACCGGGTTAACCGAGTTTCCAGGGACGCACACGCCCGCCATGGCCTGCAACGGGAAATCCTGCGAGTATCGCGTGATTACTTAGCGATAACCTTGCGACCGCGGTAGAAACCGTCGGCAGTGATGTGGTGACGCAGGTGTTTCTCACCAGAAGTTTTGTCTACAGACAGGCTGGTGACTGCGGTCAGCGCGTCATGGGAACGACGCATGCCACGTTTGGAACGGGTTGGTTTATTCTGTTGTACGGCCATGGACCTTACTCCTCAATTACTTACGCTTTAAGCTGGCTAATACGGCAAATGGGTTTGGTTTTTGTGCCTCTTCAGGCAGTTCGCCAAAGACCATGTCCGCGTCGGACACTTCACAGTGTTCAGAATCATGCACCGGAACTACGGGCAGGGAGAGGATAATTTCATCCTCGACCATTGCCTGCAGGTCGATTTCACCGAATTCGTTAACCTCAATCGGCTCATACGCTTCCGGTAGTGCTTCGGCCTGTTCGTCATTTCTGACGGGGCTAAAACAATACGTGGTGTGGACGTGATGGGAGAACGGTTTCCCGCAACGCTGGCATTCGAGAGTTACCGTTACCTTTGCATCGCCAGTAATAACGGCGAGACGCTGGTTATCGATAGCGAACGACATGCTGCATTCCACATCGCTGTCCACGCTGACTACAGAATCGGTTACACGTTCAACCTGATCGCGGGCATAGATGCCTTCGTAATCAAGGCGTTTTTGAGCCGTGCGTACCGGATCAAGAGTCAGGGGTAATTTTACCTTTTGCATAGGGCGCGCATATTAACTTTGTAATGTCATAGAGTCAAAGAAAAAGGCAGCCTCAGGTTGCCTTTTGCCATTTATTCGCACACATTGCGGCGCATAGTTTAAGATGATGCTCTGCGAAGCGCTATATGTGGATGAAAAAATATGTCTGATCTTATCCTCGCGTCAACCTCTCCCTGGCGGCGCATGCTGCTGGAAAAACTGGGTTTACCGTTTGAATGTGCCGCGCCTGACGTCGACGAAACGCCCCGGCCTGATGAATCCGCACGTCAGCTTGTCACCCGGCTGGCGCAGGCCAAAGCGCAAAGTCTGGCCACACGCTTCCCTAATCACCTTATTATAGGCTCCGATCAGGTTTGCGTACTGGACGGTGAAATCACCGGCAAACCGCACACCGAGGAAAATGCCCGCAGGCAGTTAAGAAAGGCCAGCGGGTCAATCATTACCTTTTATACCGGACTGGCGCTGTACAACTCTGCCAGCGGCCATCTGCAAACCGAATGCGAACCCTTTGACGTTCACTTTCGCCATCTCAGTGATAAAGAGATAGAAGGCTATGTGCGCAAAGAGAACCCGCTGCAGTGCGCCGGGAGTTTCAAGAGCGAAGGATTGGGCATTACGCTGTTCGAACGGCTGGAAGGCCGCGACCCGAACACCCTGGTCGGTTTACCCTTAATCGCGCTCTGTCAGATGTTGCGCCGTGAAAACTACAACCCGCTGTTAGGCTGAGGCAAAAAAAACGGCGGAAATGATTCCGCCGTTGCGCTTATTTGCTCTTCCGTAGCACCTGTAAACAGTGCTTCAGCTGGTTGTCCAGCGGCGCCTCAACGCGCATCACCTCCCCGCTCCCCGGGTGGGTAAACTTCAGCGCCGCCGCGTGCAGGAACAGGCGGTTTAAGCCGGTAGCGGACAGCTGCTTGTCGAACTCGCGGTCGCCATAGCGGTCGTCAAAAGCGATAGGATGGCCGGCATACTGGGTATGAACGCGGATCTGATGCGTGCGGCCGGTGACCGGGCTGCAGCGCACCAGCGTGGCGAATTCGTAACGCTCTTCCACTTTAAAGCGCGTCTCCGACGGCTTGCCTTCCTGACTCACGCGAACGATGCGCTCCCCGCTCTGCAGAATATTCTTCAACAGCGGGGCCTGGACCACTTTGGTATGCGACTGCCACTGGCCGCGCACCAGCGCCAGATAATCTTTCTGCATGCCTTTATCGCGCAGTTGCTCGTGCAGCGAACGCAGCGCTGAGCGCTTTTTCGCCACCAGCAGCACGCCGGAGGTATCCCGGTCGAGACGATGCACCAGCTCAAGGAAGCGCGCCTCCGGGCGCAGGGCGCGCAGCCCTTCAATCACGCCGAAGCTCAGGCCGCTGCCGCCGTGTACCGCAGTACCAGAAGGCTTATTGAGCACCAGAATATGATCGTCTTCATAGAGGATCACCTCAGAGAGCGCGGCCACTTTCTGCAGGTGCGGCGATACCGCCTCTTCTTCACGCTCCGCCACGCGTACCGGCGGGATACGGACTTCATCGCCCGCTTCCAGCTTATACTCCGGCTTCACGCGCTTTTTGTTTACCCGCACCTCGCCTTTACGCAGGATGCGATAAATCATGCTCTTCGGTACGCCTTTCAATTGCGTACGCAAAAAGTTGTCGATACGTTGCCCCGCTTCATCAGCAGCAATGGCAACCATTTTTACGGTTGGGGTCTCAGTTTTCATGGTGCGCGATTCTAAATAGCCGGACGCATTAGCGCCACTCATTTTTATATGCTTATATTTATCATTATCCTGTTTTCACGGTTTACCTGACCGCCATTTTGTTTGTTATTAGAACAATCTGTATGGGCAGGTGATAAAACTGTGAGTAACCGGGTGATAAAAGGTGAAAGTCAACTTGCTATAACAAGGTTAGCAATGGAATAATGAGACCGTTTTCCGTATTGCATCTTGTTAGAACAAGACATTAGCGGAATGACCAATTTTGTCTGACCGATCGCCCACGCAGCAATGGCGTAAGACGTTGTGATCTTTCAGACAGTTAGCGGGCTGCGGGTTGCAGTCCTTACCGGTACAGGCTCTATGGATTTCAAGTCGCAGGAAGGCGTCAACTCCGGGACTCCCGGGAGCTCATCTGGATCGCCAGATCGAGGTGAGCAGGTTAAGCCACCATGCCTGCAACGCGAAAGACGACGAGTATAAATGGAATATTCTCTGGTGATACATCCCAGGCTGTTCCCCTGAATAATTGCGCTGTGTTTCCGTTTGAAACACAGGCGACCGACACTCTGCGCCTCTTAAGCGCGCGACAACCGTGAGGTTGGCGACGTGAACCAGACACGAGGCCATCGGTTTTCCCCCGGAAAGGCATTACTCTGCCCGCAGCTTAGTCGTCAATGTAAGAATAATGAGTAAGTTACGATGAAAAGAATGTTAATCAACGCAACTCAGCAGGAAGAGTTGCGCGTCGCCCTTGTTGATGGGCAGCGCCTGTACGACCTGGATATCGAAAGCCCCGGGCACGAACAGAAAAAAGCGAACATCTACAAAGGCAAAATCACCCGCATTGAACCCAGCCTTGAAGCCGCGTTTGTTGATTACGGCGCCGAGCGTCATGGTTTCCTCCCCCTCAAAGAAATCGCCCGCGAATACTTCCCCGCCAACTACAATGCGCATGGTCGTCCTAATATCAAAGACGTACTGCGGGAAGGTCAGGAAGTTATCGTGCAGATTGATAAAGAAGAACGCGGCAACAAAGGCGCTGCGCTCACCACCTTTATCAGCCTGGCGGGCAGCTATCTGGTACTGATGCCGAACAACCCGCGCGCCGGGGGAATTTCCCGCCGTATCGAGGGCGACGACCGTACCGAACTGAAAGAAGCGCTGGCGAGCCTGGAGCTTCCGGACGGCATGGGCCTGATCGTTCGCACCGCTGGCGTCGGCAAATCCGCCGAAGCCCTGCAGTGGGACCTGAGCTTCCGCCTGAAGCACTGGGAAGCGATTCAGAAAGCCGCGGAAAGCCGTCCGGCGCCGTTCCTGATCCACCAGGAAAGCAACGTCATTGTCCGCGCCTTCCGTGACTACCTGCGCCAGGACATCGGCGAAATCCTGATCGATAACCCGAAAGTGCTTGAGCTGGCGCGCCAGCATATCGCCGCGCTGGGTCGTCCGGATTTCAGCAGCAAAATCAAACTGTACACCGGTGAAATCCCGCTGTTCAGCCATTATCAGATCGAATCGCAAATTGAGTCCGCCTTCCAGCGCGAAGTGCGCCTGCCTTCCGGCGGGTCTATCGTTATCGATAGCACCGAAGCGCTGACCGCGATCGATATCAACTCCGCCCGCGCCACCCGCGGCGGCGATATCGAAGAGACAGCCTTCAATACCAACCTCGAAGCGGCTGACGAAATTGCCCGCCAGCTGCGTCTGCGCGACCTCGGCGGCCTGATCGTTATCGACTTCATCGATATGACCCCGGTTCGCCACCAGCGCGCCGTGGAGAATCGTCTGCGCGAAGCCGTCCGTCAGGACCGGGCGCGCATTCAGATCAGCCATATTTCGCGCTTCGGCCTGCTGGAGATGTCCCGTCAGCGCCTGAGCCCGTCGCTGGGCGAGTCCAGCCACCACGTCTGCCCGCGCTGCTCCGGCACCGGCACCGTGCGTGATAACGAATCGCTGTCGCTCTCTATTCTGCGTCTGATCGAAGAAGAAGCGCTGAAAGAGAATACCAAAGAAGTCCACGCCATTGTTCCGGTACCGATCGCCTCCTATCTGCTGAACGAAAAACGTGCCGCAGTGAGCGCTATCGAATCCCGTCAGGGCGATGTGCGCGTTATTATCGTGCCAAACGACGAAATGCAAACGCCGCACTACTCCGTCCTGCGCGTGCGCAAAGGTGAAGAAACCTCAACGCTGAGCTATCTGCTGCCGAAGCTGCATGAAGAAGAGATGGCGCTGCCAGGCGACGATGAGCCGGCGGAGCGGAAACGTCCGGAACAGCCGGCCCTGGCCGCTTTTGTCATGCCAGATGCGCCGCCAGCCCCGATGCTCGAAGAGCCTGCCGCCGCGCCTGTCGCCGCAGCGGCACCGGTCGCGGCCGCCGCACCGGCGCAGCCTGGCCTGCTCTCACGCTTCTTCAGCGCGCTGAAGAATATCTTCTCTGGCGCCGAAGAGGCCAAACCGGCTGAAGTTGAGATCGAGAAGAAAGCGGAAGAAAAACCGGAGCGTCAGCAGGAGCGTCGTAAACCGCGCGCCAACAACCGCCGCGACCGCAACGACCGCCGTGATAACCGCGACAATCGTGACAACCGCGATAACCGTGACAATCGCGACACCCGTGCGGACAATGCCGAGGGCCGTGAACCGCGCGAATCGCGTGAAGAGAACCGTCGCAACCGTCGCGAGAAGCCGTCGCAGAACGTGGAAGCCCGTGATGTTCGCCAAACCTCAGGCGACGACGCGGAGAAAGCTAAATCCCGTGACGAGCAGCAGCCGCGCCGCGAACGCACCCGCCGCCGCAATGACGACAAACGTCAGGCGCAGCAGGAAGCCAAAGCGCAGACTCGCGAAGAGCCGGTTGTGCAGGAGACGGAGCAGGAAGAGCGTGTACAAACTCTGCCGCGTCGTAAACCGCGCCAGCTGGCACAGAAAGTGCGCGTTGAGTCCGCTGTCGTCGAGCCAGTTGCCGAGATCGTGCCAGAAGCCGTAGTGGCTGAAGTTATCGCTCCGCACAGCGAGCCGGTGAAAGCCGAGCTGCCGGCAGGGGTGGAGAGCGTTGCGGACCAGGACGAAAATGGCGAATCCCGTGAAGCGAACGGTATGCCGCGTCGCTCACGTCGCTCCCCGCGTCACCTGCGCGTCAGCGGTCAGCGTCGTCGTCGCTATCGTGACGAACGCTATCCGACCCAGTCGCCTATGCCGCTGACCGTAGCCTGCGCATCGCCGGAGATGGCTTCCGGTAAAGTCTGGATCCGCTACCCGGTGGTTCGTCCGCAGGATCAGCAGCCGGAAGAGGTTCAGGTTCAGGACGCCAGCGTCGCGAAAACTGTCGAGGCTGTAGCGGCCCCGGTTGCCGTCGTTGAAACCGTTACCGCTGCGCCGGTCACCGTCGAGCCGGCTACCATGGAACCAGTAACCGCTGAGCCGGTAGTCGTCGAGCCGGTAGCGGCCGCCGAGCCGCTGGTCGTTGATGCTGCGGAAGTTGTCGCGCCAGCAGCCGTCGAGCCAGCTCCTCAGGAGCCGGTCACCGAAGCACCGGCTGTCGAAGCGCCTCAGGCTATCGCGCCAGTGACGCTCGACCCCGAGCCGGTGGTGGGAGAACCTGAA
>OGKD01001443.1_pt1 | contig 12920 bp, 9 predicted proteins | sample 1572371 | NCBI WGS metagenome assembly OGKD01 (sample SAMEA2582096, study PRJEB24529) | metagenome | biome: Human gut stool | place: China | collected 2011 | reverse complement strand
TGCCATAAGGCGTCCCCTTGGGGGAGCTGGCGAACGTAGTGAGCCTGAGGGGGTAACCCCGCAGCGCCGCGCTTTCGCAGAAGGCGGCGCTGCAACTGCCGTTTTTCGTTACGACCCCACCTGTGAAAATGGAACACCGGAGCGTCCGCAGACGCTCCGGTGTTCCGAAATTTAAAATAATCTTTCCGCTTTAAATCTTCCCACGCAAAAAGCAGCCGCTGCACCTTCTCGTGCAGCGGCTGCTTTGTTTATTTATGTCAGGTTATCAGCCCTTCAGGAAAGCCGGCAGGGGCTTGCCCTGTTTGAGCCACTGGTGATACTCGGCGGTGGCGGCAAATTCCACGTCGCCGGCAGAGTTCAGCGCAGTCTCCACCGAATCCTGCACCACGCCGATGATAAAGCCCACGCCCACCATCTGCATGGCAATGTCGTTGGAGATGCCGAACAGCGAGCAGGCCATGGGGATCAGCAGCAGGGAGCCGCCGGCCACGCCGGAAGCGCCGCAGGCGCCCAGAGCGCTCATGGCGCTCAGCACGATGGCGGCAGGCAGGGACACCTGAATGCCCAAGGTGTTAGCCGCTGCCAGCGTCATGATGGTGATGGTGATGGCTGCGCCGTCCATGTTGATGGTAGCGCCCAGCGGGATGGACACGGAGTACATATCCTTGTCCAGACCCAGCTTTTCACACAGGGACATATTCACGGGGATGTTGGCGGCAGAGCTGCGGGTGAAGAAAGCGGTCAGACCGGACTCCTTCAGGCAGCGGAATACCAGCGGGTACGGGTTGCAGCGCAGGTAAATGAACATGATAAAAGGGGAGACGATCAGCGCCATGAACAGCATGGTGCCCACCAGCAGTGCCAGCAGCTTGCCGTACTGGGTAAAGATGGCCAGACCATTGCCGGAAACATTGGTGTACACCAGACCCATGATGCCGAAGGGTGCCAGATTGATGATCCAGCGCACGATCTGGGAGACGGCATCGGCAGTGTTTGCCAGAAAGACCTTGGTGCTCTCTGCGCCAATGTTCTTCATGGCAATGCCGAACATACAAGCCCAGAACAGGATGCCGATGTAGTTGCCGTTCATCAGGGCACTGACGGGGTTTGCCACAAAGTTGGTCAGCAGGGTGCTCAGCACCTCGCCCAAGCCCTGCGGGATCACGTCGGACTGTGCTGCGTCCGCCAGCACCACCGTGACCGGAAACATAAAGCTGGTGATCGCCGCAATGGCTGCCGCCAGAAAGGTGGTGAGCATATACAGCCAGATCACAGTGCCGAAGCGGCGGTCCAGCTTGGACGAGCCCTGTGCCAGCGCGCTTGCCACAATGACGAACACCAGCACCGGGGCAATGCCCTTCAGTGCACCGACGAACAGGCTGCCCAGCTCGCCCACCCAGCCTGCGCCCGGCGCAACAAGCGCCAGTACCGAACCGGCTGCCAGACCGATCAGGATGCGCAGGATCAGGCTGGTCTGGTTGTATTTTGCTACAACCGCTTTCAAGGTTTTCATATCGTAACACTCCTCTTACACTGTACGCCTAGCGCGTACATTTTCCTGTTCCTTACACAAGAACAGTTGTCATTATATCACACACGCTCAAAAAGAGAAAGTGTTTTCAGGCATTTTGCGGGCAGAACCGGCGCTTTTTGTAAACTTTTGCAAAAGCACCTCAAAAATAGTCCTTGCTAGAAATACAGTTTTGCGGTTTTGACGACAAAAAACACCCGGGGAAAACCAGAAAAAGCCGCCGCACCGTACGGGGTGCAGCGGCTCTCTCTGGAAGAAAATGAAGAATTGGTTGGGATGAGGATAACTTAGTTGGCGCGGCCGGTCATCTTGACCGCATACTTGATGGCGTTGACAAGGCTCAGCTCGTTGCCGTTGCCCTTGCCGGCGTGGTAGAAGTCGGTGCCGTGATCCACGCTGGCGCGGATGATGGGCAGACCCAGCGTGACGTTGACGCCCTCCACGGCCTTCCACTCCTGCTTTTCGCGGTCGTAGACAAAGCCCACGGTCTTGAGCGGGATGTGACCCTGATCGTGGTACATACACACCACGATGTCGTACCAGCCGCCGATGGCCTGCGAGAACACGCTGTCCGGCGGGCAGGGACCCACAACGCCGGTAATGCCCTCGGCCTTGGCGGCTTCGATGGCGGGGGTGATCTCCTCGATCTCCTCCCGGCCGAACAGACCGTTCTCACCGCAGTGGGGGTTCAGACCTGCCACGGCGATGCGGGGATTCTCGATGCCCATATCCTTGCAGGCCTTGTTGGCGATCTCGATGACCTCCAGCACGCGGTCCTTCTTGACCCGGTCGCAGGCTTCCCGCAGGGAAACGTGGGTGGAAACGTGCACCACGCGCAGGTCGTGATGTGCCAGCATCATGGTGTACTTTTTGGTGTGGGTGTAGGTGGCGTAGATCTCGGTGTGGCCGTCAAAGTGGGTGTAGCCGTCCGACTTTTCGCCGTGGTAGTACTCCAGCGCCTTGTTCATGGCTTCCTTGTTCAGGGCGTTGGTGCAGGTGGCATCCACCTCACCGGCCATAGCCAGCTCAATGACCTTTTTCACGCACTGGAAGGCTGCGTTGCCGCCCTCCACGCTGACCTTTGCCATCTCGAACTTGCTGATGTCCTCGATCAGATCCAGATGCAGCACATCGATGGTGCCGGGGGTGAACAGGGCATCCGACACCTTCTCGCAGCGGTGGATGACGATGTCCTCGCGGCCAACGAACTTTTTGGCCTGCTCCATCACCTTCACATCGCCCACAACGATGGGGCGGCAGTAGCTGTACTGCTCCGGGTCAGCCAGAGCCTTGATGGTGATCTCCGGGCCGGAACCGGCGGGATCGCCCATAGTAATACCGACAATGGGTTTATTCATAGCAGCCTTCTCCTTGCTTCAGCGCGTTTCAGTGCAGACCCTTGGCCTCGTTCTCAGCCAGAACCTTCTTGATGGCTTCCATGCCTTCCTCGGGCACATAGTTGAAGGGTGCGCGGCACTTGCCCACGGGGTGACCCTGCAGGGCAACGGCAGTCTTGATGATGGTGTTGGGGTTGCCGTACTTGAAGGTCTGCTGCAGGATGGCAATGGCGTCCTGTGCAGCCTGTGCGCCCTCCAGATCCCCGGCCTTGAAGCAATTGTAGATCTTGGCAACGGTCTCCGGCCAGATGTTGGCACGGCCTGCAATGCCGCCTGCGCCGCCCTCTTTCAGGCAGGTCAGGATAGCGCCGTCATTACCGGCCAGAATGGCAACTTCCTTGTCCAGCTCACGGGTCAGGCGGATGTAGGCCTTCAGGTTCTCGATATCGCCGCTGGAATCCTTTGCGCCCACGATGTTCTCCACATCACGGCACAGAGCCTGCACGGTCTCGGGCAGCAGCTTGTTGCCGGTGCGGGCGGGGATGTTGTACAGAATGATGGGCAGGTTGACGGCCTTTGCCACGGCGGTGTAGTGGTCGTACAGCTCCTTCTGGGAAGCCAGTGCAAAGCTGGGGGTGATGATGGACAGTGCATCTGCACCCAGCTCCTCGGCACGCTTGCTCAGGCGGATGGTCTCGGCGGTGGTGATGCAGCCGGTGCCTGCGTAGACCGGTACGCGACCCTTTACCTGATCAATGACAGTGGCAAGGATCTCTTCCTTCTCCTGGAAGGACAGGGCGTAGGCTTCGCCGTTGGTGCCCATGGGGAAAATGCCGTGCACGCCGCCTGCCAGCAGGCGCTCCACCTGCTCGCGCAGAGCCTGATGGTTGACCGTCTGCTCAGGGTCGTTGTTCATGGGGGTGATTACGGGAGGGATGATGCCCTTGATATCGCTGGTCTTCATAAGTCTTTACTCCTTTTCTGTTACATGATCTCCTGATACAGCTTGCGTGCGTCGTCGGCGGTAACGGGGCGCATATTGTTCACCAGCAGGCGCTGTACCTGCATACCGGCGTTGACCAGACCTTCCAGATCCTCGGCAGGCACGCCGAACTCCTTGAGACTGGTGGGGATGTCCAGATGCTTGACGATGTGCTCCAGACGGGCGATCATCCATGCAGTCTTTTCCTCCACGGTAGTGCAGGTCTTTTCCTCGTGGCAGCAGCGGTCATAGGCGGCAGCCAGACGCTCGCGCACGGCGGGGTGCTCGCTGTTGAAGCGCATGACCGGTGCCAGCAGGATGGCGTTGGACACGCCGTGTGCAATGTGGTACTTGCCGCCCAGCGGGTAGCTCAGTGCGTGCACAGCGGTGGTGCCGGAAGCGGTGATGGCCAGACCGCCGTAGTAGGCTGCGATCTGCATCCGGTTCTTCTCTGCCATGGCCTCGGGGTCATCGCAGGCTTTTTCGATGTTGTTCAGGATCAGGTCAAGGCCTTCCAGTGCGTACAGATCGCTGAAGGGGTTGGCCTTGTTGCTGGTAAAGCACTCGATGCAGTGTGCCAGCGCATCCACGCCGGTAGCGGCTGCGATCTTGCGGGGCAGGTTCTTGATCATGCGGGCGTCCAGAATGACGTAGTCCGCGATCATGTTCTCGTTGACGATGCCCACCTTCAGCTCCTTCTCAGGCACAGCCACGATGGCGTTGGGGGTGACCTCGGCGCCGGTACCGGCGGTGGTGGGGATCAGCACGATGGGCACGCACTTCTGTGCCATGCCGGGGTTATCCAGCAGCTCCTTCACGCCGTAGGCGTCGGTCACCAGCACGCTTGCCAGCTTGGCAGCGTCCATCACGGAGCCGCCGCCGCAGGCCACGATCAGGTCTGCACCGGAGACCTTGAACTCGTCCACCAGCTTCTGCACAGCCATGTAGCTGGGCTCCGGGGGCAGCTCGTCCAGCACATAGTACTCTGCGCCGGAGGCTTTGACAGCTTCTTCCGGCAGGGCAAACAGGCCAGCGCCCTCAATGCCCTTATCGGTGAACATAGCTACCTTTTTTGCGCCGCGCGCCTTGATGATGGCGGTGATATTGTCCATGGCGTTCTCGCCGCCGTAAACTGCGTGCGGCATTTTAAGATTGTACTGGGTCAGCATACTGATCAACCTCCTGAATGATGCTTTGCTCTATAAATAAAGGATGAAAATTCCGAAAAGCTTTTTCAGCGGCTCTGGGCTGCGGTGGGGTTATACAGACCCACGGTTTCCCGCTTTGCGCCCAGCACGTCCTGCTCCGAGAAGCGGACGTACTTGATGCCCTGCCGGGTGCGGGCAGCGTAGGCCAGATGCAGCATACCGTCCCGTCCCTGCATCAGGTAGGGGTACTCGTACTGCTTGTTGTTGGTCTTGTTCTCATCGCCCATGTAGCCCTCGCCGCGCTCCATCCAGCGGATGATGGGGAAGGTCAGGCCGCCGTCCTCCGAGAGCGCCACCGCCACCGGGCAGCGCAGGCCGGGCCATGCAGCCTTGCCGGGCACAGGGTTGGGGGTGCAGGTGGGGTTGTAGGCAATGGCGATGCGGCCGCTCTGCAGCTTGACCGCACTGATGCTGGAGTTGTTGTTGGGCAGCGGGGTGGGTGCGGGCACCGTCCAAGTTTCGCCCCAGTCAAAGGACTCGCTGCGGTGGATGCGGTAGGCTTCGCGGTTGCGCATGAACGCCACCAGATGCCCCGGCTCCAGCTCGATGACATTGGCGTGGACGTGGCCGTTGCTGCCGGGCATCATGACCATGCGCCAAGTTTTACCCTCGTCGTCCGAGATGCGGAAGGCGGTGGGGTCGCCGGACAGACCCTCGGCAGAGTCGGTGCACAGCCAGTTGGCAAAGATCCAGCGGCCGTTGGACAGCACCTGAATGGGCTGGCGGCAGAAGGTGCCTTCCTCCGGGAACACGGTGGTGTAGTCGCCCCATGTTCTGCCGCCGTCGGTGCTCTTCTGGCAGCGCACCACGGCGGTGAACTGCATATTGTCCTTGCCCTCTACGCGGTCCAGCTGGGCGGTGTACATCGCCCACACGGCGTTGTCCGGGCCGTAGAACAGCGAGGGGTTCTGCTCGCTTCGGGTGGGGTCGCCGGAGATATCCACCGGCTCCAGCCACTTGGTGCCGTCATGCGGCAGCACCGAGCAGATGATGTGCACGTCTGCGCTGCCCTCATAAGTACCGGCGAACCAGCAGCAGAGCAGGTCGCCATTGGGCAGCTCCACCATAGCGGGTGCGTGGGCGGTGGGCCAGCCGCCGGTGGGCAGCAGGGCTTCCAGCGTGCCCATCTCCTCGTTCTCGTACACAGTGCCGTCCCAAGTCAGGCCGGGCAGTTTTGCATAGGTCATGGTCGTTCTCCTTCTGTTACATTTATCTTCCGTTACAGCCGCAAAGGGCTGCTGCTTCCATTCTCAATGCTTTGCAATGCGGTCTGCCAGCTCCACCAGCAGATCCTCCTGCCCAAAGCCGCCGGACTTGGTGATCACGTAGCGGGTGCGTCCCTGATAGGTGAACCGCGCCAGCACGATACCGCTTTCCAGCTCGCATACCGGCTCCAGCTCCCGTGCGCCCACGCTGTTCATGCACTGCAGCAGGGTGTCGCCGCCGGTGAGCAGCAAAGTACCCAGATGCTCGCTGCCGAACAGCGCCCCGAACATCTGCCCGACGCTGCCGGAAATGCCCACCCGCAGACCGTCCAAGTCGATGCCGCGGGCGGCGGCATAGTCGGCGGTGAGCTGGTTGCCCCCGGCATCGTTGGTCTCGATGATGCAGTGGGGGTTTGCTGCCAGCATCTGTTCGATTTCTGCCAGCGCAGCCTTGCCGTCGGCGCTTGCCCAGTAGCCGGGCTCCAGCTTCTGCCGGGGGGTCAGCCGCAGGCGGGTAAAGCCTGCCTTTTCGGCGGTGTCCATCTGCCGCAGGGTGATGGGGTTCACGCTGCCGCAGAGCACCAGCAGCCGGGGGTCCAGCTGCGGGGTCTCGACCACGCTGCCGTCCGAAAGCCCCAGCAGCTCCGGCAGAAAGGCGGCAAAGCCTGCGCAGCCTGCCAGCACCGGGGGCGTTCCATTCTGGAACAGCTGCTGTCCGGCGGCTTCAAGGTCTGCGGCGGTGGCGGCGTCATACACCAGAATGCCGGTCTTGTCCGCTGCCGTCTCGCCGGGCTGCAGGCTCTGTGCGGGGACATCGGTCTGCAAATGGATCAGCTTTGTCACCTCGGCGCAGCGCACCGGCTCGAAGGGGTCGATGCCGAAGGGGCTTTCGTTCACCGGCACGCCTTTGATGTAATGGACGCCCTTTTCGGTGGTGCGTCCGATCTGCGGGAAGGCCGGCAGAAAGGGCAAATTGCGCGCGCCACTTGCTTTGAGCAGGGCGGCAAGCTCTGCGCCGATGTTGCCGCGCAGGGCAGAATCCGTCTTTTTATAGATGCAGCCCACGCCGTTTTCCACCGCGCTGCGGGTCAGCTCTTCAACAGCCTTGGCAGCCTTTGCGGCGGGCAGATGCCGCGTTTCGGTATCCACCACCAGCACGGTGCTGCTGCACGCGGAAAGGTCTGCCTGCCCCACCACGACCTGCGTGGGGATGCCGTGTGCCGCAAGCTGTACGCCGGTATCCAGCGCACCAGTAAAATCATCTGCAATCATCAGCAGGCGAAGCATTCATTCGTGCCCCCTTACTTGTTTTTGTGCTTTCATTATGCCGTATCCGGCAGGGGATTGCACCCCGCGCAAGGGGCAAAAGCGTTTCATTTTAGCACGTTTTCAATTTTCTTTCCGTTTCAAGTGTAAAAACGTTCCATTTTGAAACCACTTTCTGTTTTCTTTTTGAACTACACCGAGTATAATAGTTTCAAAGAGAAACACGGAGGGACGTTTTATGGTCGAAACTCACACCCGCATTCTGGGCATTGCCCCCTACGACGGAATGCGCACCGCCATGGAGCAGGCGGCGCAGGCCTACCCCAACGTTGAGCTGGAGGTGTACACCGGCGATCTGGAAGAGGGACAGGCCATCGTGCAGAGCATGACGCCCAACAGCTACGACTGCATCATCTCCCGCGGCGGCACCGCCACCCTGATCCGGCAGGTGACCGATCTGCCGGTGGTGGATATCCATATTTCGGTGTACGATGTGCTGCGCACCATGAAGCTGGCAGAGAACTACACCAGCCTGTACGCCATCGTGGGCTTTCCCAGCATCACCGAGCCTGCCCACACCCTTTGCAGCCTGCTGAACTTTGATCTGGACATCCTCACCGTCCGCAGCGCCGAGGAGGTGCGCCACACCTTGGAGCGGCTCAAGCAGGGCGGCTACCGGATGGTGGTCTGTGATATGGTCACCCACACCATTGCCCGGGAGATGGGCTTTGACGCCTTCCTGATCACCTCCGGCATCGAGAGCCTGCACAGCGCCATCGATCAGGCGGTGAACATCAGCACATGGTTCGGCCAGCTGCGGCAGGAGAACCTGTTTTTGCGCAGCATCACGCAGGAGCAGGGCGGCAGGGTCGTGGTGATGGAGCCGGACGGCAGCCTGTTCTATAATAATATGAAGGACATCTCCCCGGAGCTGCACCGCTGTTTGCAGACCCATCTGCGGGAGATCCCCGCCACGGGCAGCTTAAAGTTCTATTACACCGAGCGCAGCCAGCTGTACAGCATCACAGCACAGGTGCTGCTGATGAACAATGTGCAGCGGTACCTGTGCTACTGCGTGCCCTCCCGCATCCCGCTGCATTCCAGCCGCCCGGGGCTGCGGTCGCTGAACCAAGGCGAGTGCGAGTATCTTTTCTCCAACAGCTTTTACAGCCTGAGCGGTGCCATGGGCACGCAGGACGCCGAGATCAACGCCCTTGCTGCCGTGCGTCAGCCCCTGTTCATCTGCGGCGAGCCGGGCACCGGCAAAGAGCAGATCGCCCGCTACCTCTACCTGCACAGCGCACTGGTGAACCGTCCCCTCGTGGTGGCGAACTGCGCCATGATGAACGATAAATCATGGGATTTTCTGCTCAACCACTATAACTCGCCCCTGAACGCCAACGGCAACACGGTCTACTTCCAGAACTTTGAGTCCATCCCGGAGCAGTGGAGCGCCGAGCTGCTGGCTGCCATCGAGGAGACCGGTCTTGCCCGCCGGGTGCGGCTGCTGTTCTCCCGCTCAGTGCGGCCGGAGGAACCGGTCTCGCCGGTCACCCGCCGGTTCATCGAGCGGCTGGGCGCACTGACGCTGGAGCTGCCCCCGCTGCGCAGCCGGTCGGACGAGATCCCGTCCCTTTCCAGTTTGTACCTGAACAGCCTGAATCTGGAGCTGGGCAAGCAGATCTCCGGTTTTGAGCCCCGCGCCATCGAGATGCTGCGGCAGTACCCGTGGCCGAACAACTACACCCAGTTCAAAAACCTTCTGCGCTCCCTTGCCACCCTGACGAACGGCCCCTACATCCGCAGCAGCAGCGTGGCAGACCTGCTCTCCAAGGAGCGCAGCCTGCGCAGCGCCCCGGCGGCGCACCCGGCGGCGGTGATCAGCACCGACACCTCCCGCACGCTGGAAAGCATCATCGGCGAGGTGGTGCAGCAGACGGTAGCCGCCCACGGCGGCAACCGCGCCGCCGCCGCCCGGCAGCTGGGCATCAGCCGCACCACCCTGTGGCGGTATCTGGGCAAGCTGGAAAACGGCGAGCCAGACCAGACATGATTTGTGTGTGCGCCGTTTGTTGACAAAACGCGCGCCGCACCGTATACTTCAGAAAAAAGCCGCAGGCGCAAAGGGGTACTGCTATGAGCGAATTTTCACACCTGAAAAACAAGCTGCTGGCCGAGCAGGTGGAGGATCAGATCTACCATTATATTCTGGACGAGGCGCTGGAGCCGGGCGCAAAGCTGCCCAACGAGTTTGCACTGGGCGAAAAGTTCCGGGTAGGACGCAGCACCATCCGCGAAGCGGTGAAGCTGCTGTCCAGCAAGGGCATCGTAGAGGTGCGGCAAGGCTCCGGCACCTATGTGGTGACCACGGTGAAGGGGCTTTCCGACCCGCTGAACCTGCGCAGCGTGCAGGATAAAAACGCACTGGCCTTTGATCTGGTAAACGTCCGTCTGCTGCTGGAGCCGGGCATTGCGGAGATGGCGGCGCAGAACGCCACCCCGGAGGACATCGAGCGGCTGCGGCGGCTCTGCGAGCGGGTGGAGACCAAGATCCACGCGGGCGACCGCTACATCGAGGACGACATCGCCTTCCACACCTGCATCGCCGAGAGCAGCAAGAATCTGGTGGTGGGGCAGCTGATCCCGGTCATCGACACGGCGGTGATGATGTTCGTGAACGTCACCCACAAAAAGCTGATCGATGAGACCATCATGACCCACCGCATGATCACCGAAGCCATTGCCAACCACGACCCCATCGGCGCAAAAGCTGCCATGGTGATGCACCTGAACTTCAACCGCAGCTACATCAAAAAGGTCTACGATGGCGAGGACCCGGATGATGGCACCATCGGCATGGCGGCGTATATCAATTGAAAAGAAAAATATTTTTTAATGGAGTAATGCCGGAGCGTCTGCGGACGCTCCGGCATTGCATTTTTCACGGGTTGAGTTTTAGAGACAGACCCCCTCAGTCTCGCTACGCTCGACAGCTCCCCCAAGGGGACGCCTTTGGGCTGTGCCGGAAACTTTGCCGCTACCGCTGAAGCCGTCCCCTTGGGGAAGGTGGATTGCCGCGCAGCGGCAAGACGGAAGGGGTGCTCCCGGAGGGGGCTCTCCTCAAAGTCATCAGACAACTTTTTTCCGCCTTTTTTCTCAAAAGCCACTTTGACGGCTGATTTTGGGCAAAATTCGCCCGGATTTGGGCAGTGTGCATGATGTATCCCAGAGTTTTTGCACAAATAGTAGGACATACCCGTGACAACTTGCAAAAAGACGTCTGCGGTCTTACAATTAAATCGCAAAAGGTTCCGCAGAAAAAAGGACGAAAGCAAGCAGTATTTGGAGGTATGGATATGGAGTTGCGTTCACAGGAAGTCCGCACACTGGCACCCGAAAATGACCCGCTGAAAATGGGTATGGGCTGGAAGGTCGAGGATCTTTCCAAGCCCCAGATCATGGTGGAAAGCACCTTCGGCGACAGCCACCCCGGCAGCGCCCATCTGGATCAGTTCGTCAAGGAAGCCGTGCAGGCGGTCAACGACAACGGCGGCAAGGCTGCCCGCTATTTTGCCACTGATATGTGCGACGGCATCGCACAGGGTCATGACGGCATCAACTACTCTCTGCCCCACCGTGACGCCATCGTGAATCTGGTGGAAGCACAGGCAAACGCCAGCGTCTACGACGGCGGCGTGTTCATCGCCAGCTGCGACAAGTCCATGCCCGCCATGCTGATGAGCATCGGCCGCTTGAAGGACATGAGCGCCATCGTGGTCACCGGCGGCGTCATGGAAGCCCACACCCTGCCCAAGGAGTATGTGGTCAACGACCCCGCCTGCGCCATCAACGAGCTGCTGACGCTGGAGCAGATCGGCAAGTTTGACGCATGGGAAAAGACCGGCGTTATCCCCAACAGCCAGCTGGACTACTACAAGCACAACGCCTGCCCCAGCTGCGGTGCCTGCTCCTTTATGGGCACCGCCTCCACCATGCAGATCATGGCAGAAGCACTGGGTCTGATGCTGCCGGGCACCGCCCTGATGCCCGCCACCGCCCCGGAGCTGAAGCAGGCGGCCTACGATGCCGGCAAGCAGCTGATGGAGCTGGTCAAGAAGGGCATCACCGCCAAGGACATCGTGACCAAGAAGAGCTTTGAGAACGCCATCATGGTGCACGCCGCCATTTCCGGCTCCACCAACGCCACCATGCACCTGCCCGCCATCGCCCACGAGTTCGGCATTGAGATCGACGCCGACACCTTTGACCGGATGCACCGGGGAGCCCACTACCTGCTGAACATCCGTCCCTCCGGCGACTGGCCCGCACAGTACTTCTACTACGCAGGCGGCGTGCCCCGGGTGATGGAGGAGATCAAGTCCATGCTGAATCTGGACGTGATGACCGTCACCGGCAAGACGCTGGGCGAGAATCTGGAAGAGCTGAAGAAGAACGGCTTCTACCAGCACTGCGATGCCATTCTGGCAGAAAAGACCGCCGGCTTTGCCCGCCCGGTCAGCCGCGAGGACATCATCCATAGCTTTGACAACGCCAAGGGCACCGACGGCAGCATTGCCATCCTGAAGGGCAATCTTGCCCCGGAAGGCTGCGTCATCAAGCACACCGCCTGCCCCAAAAATATGTTTGAAGCCACCCTGCGCGCCAAGCCCTACGACAGCGAGGAGGCGTGCATCTCCGCTGTGCTGCACGGCGAGGTGAAGCCCGGCGACGCCATCTTTATCCGCTACGAGGGCCCCCGCGGCAGCGGTATGCCCGAGATGTTCTACACCGGCGAGGCCATCTGCGCCGACCCGAAGCTGGCTTCCAGCGTAGCGCTGATCACCGACGGCCGCTTCTCCGGTGCAAGCCGCGGCCCGGTCATCGGCCATGTCAGCCCGGAAGCTGCGGTGGGCGGCCCCATCGCACTGGTGGAGCCGGACGACCTGATCCAGATCGACGTACACAACCGCAAGCTGGCCATCGTAGGCGTGAAGGGCGAGCCCAAGACCCCCGAAGAGATGGACGCCATCCTTGCCGAGCGCCGCGCCAACTGGAAGCCCAAGGCTCCCAAGTACACCAAGGGTCTGCTGAAGCTCTACTCTCAGCACGCCGTCAGCCCCATGAAGGGCGCATACATGGAGTAAAACTCCCCTCGTAAACAACAAGCAGTAAACCGCCTGGCGGGTTTTGCCGGACGGCTTGGATAAGTGCAACCAAAAAAGCATGAAACGGAGGAATTTTCTATGACAGCAGTTGCAACACCCGATGCGGCACGGCTGGTATTTGCTGCCGTGGCAGGTCTGATCCTATTGCTCGTTCTCATCATCAAGTTCAAGGTCCACGCCATGATCTCCATCCTGATCGGTGCGGTGGGCATCGGCCTGATGGCCG
>OGKD01001440.1_pt1 | contig 12931 bp, 8 predicted proteins | sample 1572371 | NCBI WGS metagenome assembly OGKD01 (sample SAMEA2582096, study PRJEB24529) | metagenome | biome: Human gut stool | place: China | collected 2011 | reverse complement strand
AGTATGATTGTGCCTTTGTGGATAATGAAATGCCTTATGGCAGAGTCCCGCAGGGACATCCGGTAATCGTGGATTACTTCTATCATGAGGAAATCAGAGGGACAGAAAATACTGGAAAAAGAAATCTTTAAACAGAAATTGACCGAGTTCTTTGAACGAGGGAGAGTAATTATCGAAAAAGCATGTTCGCTGATTTCTCGATAATTAACATGAACAATATATCACAGAATTCCAAAAGAAGTAACATCATAATTTTAACACAGTAAAGCGCTACCTTTGCATTTTTGATGGATAAACAATATAAAAGCCCTCGTGTGCTCTGCCTGCACATATACATTTTAAATAATACGGTTCAAATTTTTCGGTTTCAGAATTTATATCAAAACTATATTCCATAAATTGCTCCTAATCAATTTCGATTTTAAAACAAATAGGGTAGTTATCGCTAAATCGGCTGTTTGCTTTAACTGTTAATTTAGTATCGCTTCTTTCAAATTCGAGCTTTTCGCCGGTTGAAAGAAGTGTAATATTTTTAATTATAAAATCAGGTCCGTTTTTCTTTTTAAGTGTTTTTATTACAGCGTCCTTACCGTTAGGGCGCATTTGAAATGCGTAGATATACCCGTTTTTATATGTAAATCGAAAATCTTTATTTGTAAATTTCTTTTCACTTGAATCTTGGAAAAATCCTGCTTTGTTATTGACTTTTCCTTCGCCAAAGGTTTTCCAAAATGTTGTGTTGTAAATTCCTTCACCGTTTAGTTTAAGCCAAGCGCCTAATTGTTTCAGTACAGCAGTTTCTTCATCTGTAATTGTACCGTCGGCTTTTGGGCCTACATTCAAAAGTAACATTCCATTTTTGCTTACAATATCTATTAAATCAGTAATAATGTGCCTTGCTGATTTGAATTCGTTGTTTTTTGTATATCCCCACGAGCGTTTGCCTATCGCAGTATCGGTTTGCCAAGGAATAGGGGATATATCTGTTAACGCACCGCGCTCAACATCAAAGGTTGCCACAGTAGGTGGAAATGCCTCATGCTTATAGTTGATGGTAACCTCTTCGCCCCACTCCTCTGCTCTGTTGTAGTAATAAGCACACAGCTTTTTAAGAAACGGCTTAAAGGAATGGTTGTGAATCCACCAGTCAAAATACAGAATCTTTGGCTGATATTTATCAATCAATTCACAGGTACGCACGAGCCAGTCCTCAAGCCATTCTTTACTTGCACCGATGGAATAAGTATCTGCTGTCGTTTTATGTATTGTATGGCTGTCCCATTCAGGGCAATGAACAGCGGGTCCGTAAAAATCTCTGTACTTTTCATCATTTACATCACTGTCAAATGTTCTGCCCATATTCATAAAGAAATAATGCTCGGCTCTGTGTGTTGATGCACAGAAGGTCAAGCCATTATTCTCACACGCTTTCTTTATCTCGCCTGTAATATCTCGGCAAGGTCCCATTGCTTTGGCATTCCATCGGTTAAATACTGTATCATACATAGCAAATCCGTCATGATGCTCACACACGGGCATAACGAATTTTGCACCGCTTTCCTTGAAAAGTGCTGCCCATTTATCTGCATTAAATTTTTCAGCCTTGAACATAGGGATAAAATCCTTATAACCGAATTTATCCTGCGTACCATAGGTTTCTCTGTGATATTCAAATTCACGGCAGTTTTTATCATACATTGCTCTTGAATACCACTCACTACCGTAGGCAGGAACACTATAAATACCCCAGTGAATAAAGATTCCGAGCTTGCCGTTATGATACCAGTCCGGCGTTTTATGATTGGATAAAGACTCCCAATTATCCTTATATTTTCCGTTTGCGATTACATCGTCTATCTGCTGTAAGTATTCCTTAGTTGTCATAATTTTTCCTCACGCAAAGCATTCTATAATCTCTGCACCCTTTCTGACAAATGCAATAAATTCATCAATTTCTGCTATAACAGTATGATAACCCTTGCCGTATTCCTTTTTATCCTTTGTCAATATCCATTCGCCTTCAGGAAGGTAAACTGTTTTTTTAGTCTGTCCTCTGTTTACAATCGGTGCAAACAAAATATCATCACCAAACATATACTGCTCACCGAGAGTGTAGCATTCCTTATCATCAGGAAAATCAAAGAACATCGGACGCATTACAGGATAACCCTTTTCGGATGCAATTTTCATATGATGCTCAATATACGGTCTGAGTCTTTCACGAAGAAAAACAAGCTTTTTCAGTATTTCAAAAATGCGTTCACCGAAGCTCCAAAGCTCATTCGGATCACCTGATGGCTCTTTAAGATTGCTCTTTTCGCCATGGCGGTTACGGTTGCCGTGCAGACGCATAACAGGAGAAAACACGCCGTACTGAAACCAACGAACAATCAGCTCTCTGAATTCTTCACTCTGCGTATCACCGCCGAAAAATCCGCCGATATCGGTGTTCCACCAAGGAATACCGCACATAGACATATTAAGACCGGCTTTAACCTGCTCGGACAAACTCTCAAATGTCGAAAATACATCACCGCTCCACACAAGTGCACCGAATTTCTGACTGCCGGTATATGCACAGCGAACAAGTGTTACAATGTCATCAATGCCTATTTCCTTAAATCCGTCATATGCCATTTTTGAATAGTAATACGGATAAAGTAAGGCAACCTCATCACCTCTGCCTTTATACCAGATCAGATTATCAAAATCCTCAGGGTGAATCTCAGGCTCTGCCTCGTCAAACCAAAGTGCATCAACACCGTTGTCAATATAATTTTCTTTCAGCTTGCTCCAAACAAATTTACGTGTTTCAGGGTTTGTGACATCAATTTCACTCTGCCAGCCATAAAAGCTGAACACTCTGTCCGCACCCTTTGTTGTGCGCATTAACATATTGTTGTCACGCATATAATTATAGTTTTCACTTGCTCCGTTTATTGTCGGCCACATGGATACAACAAGTTTTGTGCCCATGCTGTGCAGCTCATCCGTCATAGCCTTGACATCCTGCCAATATTTTGGGTCAAATTTATAATCGCCCTGCTCTGTCCAGTGGAAATAATCAACTATAATAACAGAAAGGGGAATCCCTTCATCCTTGTATCTTCTTGCAACAGCAAGCAAATCATCCTGCGTTTCATATCTTAAACGGCTCTGCCAAAAGCCCGTTGCCCAGTGCGGCATAATCGGCGAATGACCTGTTAAATCTGCAAGTGCCTGTGCTGTTTGCTTTGGTTTACCGTCAATCACTATGTAATCAATTTTTCTTGTTGCATTCACGCTCCAGCGTGTTCGGTTGTTTGACAGTTCTACATTTCCGATAGCAGGATTGTTCCACAAAAAGCCGTATCCGAGTGACGAATACACAAACGGTATTGTGCATTTTGTATTCACATTTCTGATATCAAAAGAACAGCCTTTCAAATCAAATTTTCCCACAGGCTCATGACCAATACCGTAAAAATGCTCATTATCATTTGGCTTGAATGTTACACGTGCAGACCACGCTCCACTCGGCTTACACTCGTAATGGCGAAAACCGCCGTTAAATGCAAGTTCGGGCTTTTCCTCTAAAATCACCTTGTCATCATGGTAAAATATAATTTTTCCGCTTCGCTCAAGCTTAGCTGTCAGTGTGCCGACCTGCATTGAAACAGAATATTCATCTTCCGTAATTTTTGCATCTGCTGCCTGTGGCATCAGCGTAAAATTTTCATTATATATTCTGCCCTCAGGAAAAGCCTCAAAGCGTATTGAATTATTATAGCAGGCAGTAATTCTTACCACCTCACCGTATCTTGAAAAAATAATTGCATTATCTTTTATAACCGTATTATTCATATAATCCACCTCAATTTTATTATTAAACATATTCGTTGAAAATTCAAGAACCTTGTTATATAATTATAGAAAAAAGTTAAGGTTTAAGGCCATGATTGATTTTGAAAGCAAAAGAAGCGGTAATGCTTATTATCACACAATTGATATTCACAATCTGAATTTCGGTCAGCATACACACCGCAGTTATGAAATGATATTTATAAAAGCAGGAATACTCAAAGTTACCATTGAAAACACTGAATATATAATAAAACCAAACTATGCCATAATAATTTCGCCATATCAAATTCATTCATTTGAAACAATAGAATATAACGATGTATTCAGCTGCATTTATTCCCCTGATATGTTACAGGATTTTTATGATACGACTAAGAACTTTGACTTTGAAAGTCCTGTTTTTTCTTTTATGCACAAAGATTTAAATACACTGAGTGAACAGAATAAAAATATATTTGAACAAAAAGCAGTGCTATATAAGTACTGTGCCTCAATCATAGATTCCGGATTGAAAGAAAAACACGAACAGAAGAATTATCATCTGCTCAGTCAGATTTCCCAATACATTCAAGAAAATATCAAAAATGATTTGTCCCTTAAAAAAATGTGTGCCGATTTAGGCTATAGCTATCATTATATTTCTGGTATTTTCAAAAAGAATTTCGGTATGAATTTTTCTGCATATATCAATCAAATCAGACTTGATGAAGCTGTGAAACTGCTCAAATACACAAATAAAACCTCTTGTGAAATTGCAAATGAATGCGGATTTTCAACAATCAGAATTTTTAACATTACCTTTAAAAATCATTTTGGAATCACTCCGAGAGAATATAGAAAGAAATATAACCTTGAATAAAATTACAGGTTGAAAGAAAAATAAAATCCTGCTAAACTAAATAGTGTTGGCAGTATTTACAGAGTTCTAAACTGAATAGGATAACGAATAGATAAGGGCAAACTTAAAGTGAGGGTTTAAAGTTTTATTACTTTAAGCCCTCGTTATTTTTTTGAAATGTCTCTCAAATTTTTTGCTCATTTCAATTCGTGTTACGATTTTGATTTGGGCGATGTCTCTCAAAAGTCTCAGTCATAAATGCCCTAAATCGCACTAAAATGACTTTGAAATTTTGAATTTTGCTGTCTCTTAGAATCTCTCAAAAGCTCTCACAATATTTTGAGGCAAAGAAAAATTGCCCGAATACCACCATAAAAAGCAGTTATTCGGGCATAAAAAAGCCTCGAAACACGAATGTTCCGAGGTATTGGCAGATTATATCAACCTGTCAAGTCACGTAGTATTTGCTTTGCAAATCTCCACCTTAAAGACTTGACAGAACGATGTTATGGGTTTAATTGCATTATAAACCCGTAATAAGAACATCACCCATTTACAAAATCACAGATTTTGAATGGGTCCCGATAACCTTGTTACTCGCTTTGCTCGTAATAAGTATTCTTCGAATCCTTAGTTTCTTTTTACAAAAGAAAAACGAGATACTCGCTTGAGTATCTCGTTCCTCTTTGGCAGAGGTATAAGGATTCGAACCTTAAATGACGGAGTCAGAGATTCGCAATCTTTTTTCAAAACCGCCTGTTTAAGCCGGTTTTCAGACTTTGCGTCTCTCAAAAATCTCTCAGAATTTTATTTTTGCTTATAACCGCAAATTCGTATGAGGAATTGCGAACCTTACACTAAGGTGTATAAAGAAACTCTAAATCCACATTATCTTTTACAGTAGGGTAGTGCACCGTTTGGTGACGAAGAATATAAAAGCTCTTCATTTAATTTCACAAACAAAGTGTCATATATGGCGGCAAATAAATACCTAACTTAAACATAATAAGCCTCTCCTTTAATTACACTCCTATTTGTTTTCAAACCAAATATCCATTTTGCTTGACTGAGCTTGTCTTTTGTATTCTGTTTGATTTGATGTGCGGGCAGTCCGTTCGGTGTCAGTTGGTTTTTGGGAAATTTGCCGAGGCTGCTTATTGTTTTGCTGTGCTTGATTTTGAACACTATTCTCTGACGAAGGCGAAGGTGCTTTGTCAAATGTTCTGAGTATTTCTTCAATTTCTTTTTCTTGTTCGTCCATTTGATTTCTCCTTGTTCGATTTCTTTCCGAAGAAATCCTTTTCGTAAGGAAAAGGCGGCAGCGGAAGCTCCGCTACCGCCATCATTAAATGGTTAGCTATCTGTTATTTCTTTGTTGTAACAGTCTTAGCTTTTGACCAGCCTGAATAAATCCTTATGGATTTGCCGTTAATCTTAACTGTCTTATAGGTGCGAACTCTTACATAATATTTTTTCTTTGCCTTAAGCTTTTTAACGGTAGTCTTTGTAGTCTTCTGCTTCTTGATTGTTACGGTTTTCTTGTTCTTCTTGAATTTCTTATTGGTTGCGACTTGAACTTGATAGCCTGTTGTCTGTGTAGCCTGCTTCTTCCACTTTACTGTAAACTTCTTTGAACCTGCTTTAAGTGAGGAAATATTTGTTGCCTTTGGCTTGATTGTGAAATAAAGCGTCTTTGTTCCGCTGTATTTACCCTTAAAGGTAATCTTTACTGCGTACTTGCCAACATACTTTCTGCCTTTTGCATAAGACACAGTATAGTCAGTATTCTTAACAAGTGTCTTTCCTGTTCTGTCCTTAACAATAACCTTAGGTGTTCTAACCTTTCCGTTATATGTTAATGATGTTGCTTTAAGCTTTATGCTTGATGCATTTGGAATTACTGTTGTTGAAAGAGTTTTCTTACATACCGAACAGTAATTTACTATCGTGCCGTTTGCTGTTGGGGTTGCCTTTGTTACGGTTTGCTTTGTGGTGTGGGCAATCTTAGCAATATTGCCCCAAGATGCAAGGTCGGTTATTTCCTTTGTACCGAGTACATCTTCATAGAACTTGCCACAACCTTCGCACTTGTAGTATGCTTCCTTACCGCCCTCTGTGCAGGTGGCAGCTTTCGCAGCAACCAAAGTCAGATTGTGAGTGTGCGGTACAGTTTTGTAATATCCGCAGGTGTCGCAAACATTGTCAGAACCGTAATCGTGAGCCGCTTTGGTTGTTGTAGCATCGCAGCGAGTACATTTATGCCAGTGACCTGTGCTGTCGCCGGTCCAAGCGGTACTCCAATCGTGACCGAGAGCTGCGATATTGTCAACAGTCTTGGTCTGTGTATTTGCCCAAGCTTCAGTAAAGGCTGCTGTATAGGTTGTTTCGCCCTTTGCTGTGCAGGTCGGAGCCTTTGTCTGTGCGCTTGTTACAGTAGCAGTTGCAGTTTCCTTATGACCTGCATCACGCTTACAGGTGCGTGTTGCTGTGCAAACGGTGTTGTCTGCATTCCAAGTGTAAGCAGGTGCGTTCCAATCGTGATTGAGAGGTGCAATCTCTACACTGGTTTTATCGGTAATTTCTACCGATCCTGTTGCATCTGCGAACCACTTGTCACAGCCATCGCAGGTGTAGTATGCGGAATTGCCCGCAGTAGTGCAGGTGGCAGCTTTCGCAGCAACCAAAGTCAGATTGTGAGTGTGTTCTTCGTTTTTATTTTTGTAATAATATGTAACAACCGTTCCGTCCGAAACAATAGGCTTATTTAAGCCGTCAGCCTTTACAAATTCGTAATCATAAAGCTTTTTTGCCGGTGCCAAATTAAGTTTTGTGCCGTATGGAACTGTAAATGTTCCGCCGGCAGTGTTTGGAATTTCAGAGCCGTCCTCAAATTTATACTGAATTGAAACAGTCGGGTAACGCTGTGTTTCCGTATTGTCGTCAGCAAGCACATTTCCGTTTTCGTCGAGCACCTGAAATGCCACGGTGTCGCCGTTCTTTAGCTGTGCGTCTGACGGAATTTGATAGATAAGCGAGCAACTCTTTAAGCCTGAATTAAAGTCGCTTTTGATGTGATCCAAAGCACCGAGCGGCCAGAAGTTTGCCTTATCATTCCAAACAGGAATGTCAAAGGCTTGTACCGTTTGAAGCAGATTTCCCGATGAATCGGTCGCAACGCTTCCGTCGGAATGCTTAATCCACATTTTGAATTTTAATTGTCGTGCATTTTTATCTGAAATGTTTTGAATAACAGTTCTAAGCTCGATTTTTTTACCGTTCATATCGGTATTAAATCTGCTTTTGCTGTTGCCGCTCAAAAGTCGGTCATTGCGATTATATGTGTAATTATAATATGAACTTGTTTCAAGGTCGGTAAAATCAGACGGCTTTGAATAAGCACCCGTATATTCCTTAACCTCGGGAGTTGCAACATAAAGGTCTACATCCTTAACAAGCTGAGACATTCGCTTGAAGCCCTGCAAACGGCAAACCTCACAGAATTGATAGTTTGTGTCTCTCATTATGCACTCATAACTTGAAACAAGCATTTTTGAGCCGTAAGCATTGCGGCAGGTATATGTGTTTCTAAAACCTAAAAGCTGTCGCCATTTTATCTTTTCCGGGTCTTCAACCGAGGAAAGATTGAGTGATTTAAGTTCCTTATCGTCAAGCAAATATCCGTTACTGTATTCATCACCGAGACCGAGCAAACCGTGTCCAAACTCGTGTGCAAAAGTTTTTGACGCACGATAACTGTCTGATGGCGAAATGAAATAATGGAAGCCGTATTCACGGTTGTTATATGCACCTCCGAAATCTGATTTTGTGTTTACAACCATAGCAAACTGAGCAATATAATCGTGAACATAATAATAAGGCTCATATTCCGAACCGGACGGAATTGTGTTTGGATCACTCTTTTTTTTGATATGAGCATCGTGAATTTTCTCGATAAATTCAGGACCGATACATCTCTCAAAAATATGATTTTTCCACTGACTTCCGTGGAGATTATTAGAAATAACAGGCGAATTATATTTGTCGACTATAACATCAAAGAAGGTGCTTCCGCCATTGTCAAAAGTCGATTCGGAAGCTGTGCAAAGAGCGTAAACATTAAATCTGTCGGCATAACTGCGATACGGTTCATATTTCATAGCGTCCTGCCAAAGTCGTTTGACATCATTAATAAATTTGCCTTGCTGGCTTTTTGTATATCCCTCGCCGCAAACGACAACAACCATATTCTCCGTGTCGCTTCGTGTTTTTTGAATAGTGTATACCGGAATGGTTGGGTTGGCGTATTTTCCGTCACCTGAATACCACGGCCCCAAGGTAAGCTGAATGCTTTGCTCCGTGCTGACATTCCAATCTGGATTAGCTTCTTCTGCCGGCTCGGAAATTGTGTAGTCTGCCTCTTGCTTGTTGGGAGCAGAGCCTATATAAGGATTGCTTTGTGAGCCGCTGCCCGAAGTGGAAACGAAATATTCGGAATCGAGATAAAACGCGGGCCTTACGCCCAAATCGGAATACCACGGAGCGTATCTGCCAACTTCACCGCTTGAGCTGATGTATCGCATATCGTGATTGCAATCGGTAACGGGGGTGCGAAGCCAATAAGGCCAAGCCATTCCGTTGCTATTGTAAGCAATATAATAACCTTTAAGATTTTTCCACACGGCATTAGCCTGCTTTACATCAAGAAGAAAAACCTTTTCGGTTGTGGTTTCAAAATACGAACTGTCGTAATTTGCTACTGCTTCCGAAATACCGGTATAATATAACAAATCCGAATTGGCGTCTCCCTCAACGATGCCCTTGTTGTATTCCGGATGAGAAACAAGAGAGCGCTGGGTAACGGTTTTCATTGCCGCAATTTCCGATTTTGAAAAAGCATTAAGAAAGCCTGCTTTGTCATTATAGGCACCCGTTCCGCTGACATAGCCATCCTTCGGCGGGTTTCCGCAAAGCCAATCAACATTGCCGGCAGCTGCGCTTGAATTGAGCCAAGAGCGCATATTACTGTCTTTCCAATAGTTAGAACCGTAATCATCACGCTTATAGCTTCGGCTGTGCGATTTTGAATTGCTGTTGTCATTTGTTTTGGCATCATATGCAAGGGTGTCAATAATTCTGTCTGCAAGCATAAGCGGACCGTTATCGTCAATGCTTACACATCGCCAAAGAATCGAAGCATTATTATATGTGCCCATTTTTACATAATCGCCCACTTTGATATCGGGCTTTGATGCCGCCTGAACGCTCATCGGCAAAATTGAGATTGCCATGCACAATGTCAACAATATTGCTGTTATTTTTTTCGTCATTAAGTCACTTCCTTTATAAGCTATATATTTGCTTTTATTATATTGTAAGGTGTTGTATGTGTCAATGAAAATCCAATTAAATTTATGTTAATTTTACAGCCGACACATTTAATATTACACGAAGAAGAAAATCTTATTAAATATGCAAAAAGGCTTCTGCCCAAAACAGGGCAGAAGCCTTAAAAATTATTCGTGTTTTGCGGCGAATTCTTTTAATAATTTCATTGCAATGACATCATGCTTTTTCGAAAACATATGCCCTCCGCCATCTATAAAATGCAGTTGCACCCGTTTGGACTCTTGCATTCCGATTGGCATCGTGCTTTTATATGCTTCTGCCGCACGTTTGGCATAAGAAACATCTACGATTTTATCCTTTGTACCATGCACGATGCACACCCTGCCGGCGTAGTTCTTAATTTCTGCAAAGGCATCCATTTGCATGACATCCATTGCATAGCAACGCCCCAATTTCATCAGTCCGCAGCGGAAAGTATCGGGAACATTTTGCGGATCAAATCTTACAATCATCATTTTTCCGGCTCTGGCGTCATCCGGGATACACAATGCCGGATAAAACAGAACAAGTTTTTCTATCGGAAAGCTGTTTTTTGCTGCCACCAAAGCAGACACAAAACCGCCCTGACTGCATCCCATCAATAAAATTTTTTCAGAATCTGTATAGGAAAGATTTCTAACATATTCAATGACCGCTTCCAGATCTTTGGTTTCTGTCAGAACAGACATCTCTGTGGTTTTTCCGTCACTTTTTCCACACATAGCACAACCGCCACAAAAATCAAATGTAAATGCAGCATATCCCATTTCAGCCAAAAAAGCCGCATAATGTTTCACACTGTCTTGCCATGCCATAAATCCGTGACATACGATTGCAATCGGAAGATGATCTCCTTTTGGACGGTACACTGTTCCACGAATCGTCAATCCATCTCTTTTACATTCAAAGGTGCTTTCTGTAATTCCATCTGATAAAACAGGTTTCTTAAAAATCATAATTTTTCTCCAAATTCAGTGGTATTTTGTTTTTGCTGCATCGGCTATATTTTTAACACTGATTTTGTGTAAATGTTTTAGCCGTTAGCTATTTTGCTTGTTATAATCATAAGCACGGAAAACACAAAGGAGCATTCTTTCATGATCGACATATTGTTCTTTGGTTTACTGTTAACTCACACTGTCATAATATAATAATGCCATTACTTTGTCAAGAACTGAAATGATGTTACGGGTTTATTTGCATTATAAACCCATAATAAGAACATCACCCATTTACAAAATCACAGATTTTGAATGAGTCTTGATAACCTTGTTACTCGCTTCGCTCGTAATAACGATTCTTCGAATTCTTATCTTTTTCTTGCAAAATGTGGCAGCGGTTTTATTGACATCCGTCCAAAAATGTGATTTGATATACACAGAGCGCTTTGGTATTGTAAAGACAGCCGGGGCGCGCACAAAACAGCTTCAGATTGCAAAATGACATTTTGCGACAATGTTATGCTTTTGACAGCAGGAGGAGATTTTTATGAATAGAAAGAATATAGGTATAGCTTTTGGCGCGCTTTGTGGGCTGGCAGCTTTAACTGCAACGGCAGCGGAAATATTCTATGATATCTCAATCAACACGAAATCGCCTATCCATATGAGCAAACTCAACAACTTGGTTCAAAAAGCCACGAATACTGCCGGCAATGAAGAGGAAGCAAGCGCAAAATACAGCGGTATGACAGGCACGCCGGAAATTAAAGAATGGTATGCTACACACGGAGAGGATGTGTATATTCTGTCTGATTCGCTGCGCCTGCACGGAAAACGGTTCAAAAATACCGGCACAAAATATGTTCTCGTATGCCACGGCTACACAAGCAAGGCCAAGCATATGGCCGGATTTGTTCATAAATTTTACACGCTTGGTTATAATGTTTTGGCAGTAGATGCAAGAGCCCACGGCGACAGCGAGGGAACAAAAATCGGTATGGGCTGGCCGGAGCGTGTGGATATTATAAAGTGGATAAACCGGATCCTTTCATGGGAGCCGAACGCCCGGATCGTTCTGCACGGTGTATCCATGGGGGCGGCAACGGTTTTGATGGCGTCAGGTGAAGATTTACCCGGAAGTGTGAAGGCTGTTATTGCAGATTGCGGCTACACGTCGGAATGGGATGAGTTCCAACGGGAGGCGGATGCCCTGCATATTCCGTGGTGCCCCGTGCTCAACGCCACATCGGTGTTGTCAAAGATTCGTGACGGGTATGATTTTAAGCAGGCCAGCGCCCTTGCACAGGTGAAAAAGAGCCGCATACCAACGCTGTTTATTCACGGCTCGTCGGATGAGCTTGTGCCGTACAGTATGCTGGGCGAATTGTATGCGGCTGCAGCCTGCGAAAAAGAGAAACTTACCGTAGAAGGCGCAGGCCATGCGCTCTCGTCTTCTGTTGCGCCCACGCTGTATTGGCGTACAGTCGAGGATTTTATCGCAAAGTATTTAGATAGGTAAGCTGAATTTATTTGCCATTTATGCGGAAATGTGTAAATATAAACGCCCGGGAGAAGCGGTTCGTTATGGAGGATGCGCCGGCGTTTGGCGCTAGGATCGTCGCCGATTTGACGGGTAAATAGGACTCTACGCAGCGGCGCACCAAACGGTGCGTCGCTTTTGCATCCTGTGTGCTAATGCTGTGTTGCAAAAGACGGTCGGGTGTGGCACACTTGTATTAGAATTCTATGCATTTTTGCAAAAAGGGGAGGGTGCCTGTGTACGAGAACAAGCACAGACCAATAACTGATGATGAACGCCGAATGATACTTGAAACCATATCAAAGCACTATGCCGGAACAATGGTGCTTACAATGTTATGCTGCGGACTTCGACCGATAGAAATCCGAAGAATGAAGTGGGATT
>OGKD01001429.1_pt1 | contig 13001 bp, 10 predicted proteins | sample 1572371 | NCBI WGS metagenome assembly OGKD01 (sample SAMEA2582096, study PRJEB24529) | metagenome | biome: Human gut stool | place: China | collected 2011 | reverse complement strand
CGAGTTCTTCACTGGCTGACCGTTCTCGTCGTTGAGCACCGTCGCCTCGCCATAGTTTACGCCAGCATATGCATTTCCCGCATACTGGCCGTTCGCCTGACCATACGCCTGCTGACCGTTCGTCTGCTGTCCATAGGCATTATTCTGTCCGTAAGCGTTATTCTGTCCATAGGCGTTATTCTGTCCATAGGCGTTATTCTGTCCGTAAGAATACTCTCCCTGGCCGTTCGTGCTCTGCTCTCCGTAATTCTGCTGACCGTAAGGCTGGCTCACATTCCCCTGGCCGTTCGCATTTTCTGCCTGACCGTAGTTCTGACCGTAAGGCTGGCCTGCATTCTCCTGTCCATAAGGCTGACCTGCGCTTTCCTGTCCATAACCGTTTCCCGGCTGGCCGTAAGCATTCGCTCCCGGCTGGCCGTCCGGCTGCGTCATTCCGCTATTCGCTGCCACGTCCGGCTGACCGTATGCACCCTGTGCTCCCTGCTGACCGTACACATCCTGCGTTCCCTGCTGATTCTCTGCCCCCGCAGATCCCGGCTGTGTCTGTCCCGGGTCGTTCTCAAAATTGTAATTTTTGTTCTCATTCTGATCCATCTTTTGTCTCCCTGTTTTCAAAATTCCTTTCAAAAAATAACACTCATTACCACTTTAGTATAACAGAGCGTCTTCTATTACTCAAGCAAATCTGTGCAAATAGTACCTTTATCCTATCTGTTTGACGATCAGCACCGCATCTCCCGGCTGCAGATTTTTTTCCGTCCAGCCGTTGGTTTCCAGAATATCCTGTATGGTCGTATGATTCTCCTTGGCAATCGTCCACAGATCATCGCCCGCCTTTGCAATATAGCCCACCAGACTGGGGCGGTTCTGTAATTCTTCCATATCTAAAGGCTCTTCTGTAATCTCTTCGATGTTCTGTATTTTCTGCGGCAAAAACGCCATCAGGTTTAACTGGATCACCGCTTTGATCTCAATATGTTCCTGATCCATCATCACCGCGGACAGCTGCTCTAATCCGCAGTCCATCTCCGCCTCCACGTCCGGCTGCATATCGGGAATCTCAAGGATCTGGGAAAACGGATAGATTTCCCTTGCCGACTGGATCGGCATATTGTCATCCGTTGTGATATAGAGAAGTTCCGCCGTGATCGTTCCCTCCGCCCGGATTCCGTTCTCCACAGGCTCGTATTTTTCCAGGCGCACCGTTCCCTCGCAGGCACAGATCTGCAGGATTTTCTCCTGGCTTTCCGGAATTTCCAGCTGTTCCGTTACCCGGCATTTTGCCGCATTTTTTACAAGGAGTCTCTCACCGATCCGCTCCCTGACTACCGGAACGGCTTTTTCCCGGAGCGAGTAGAGATCGGTCAGAAGTTCCATCTCTTCTTCCCGCCACACGCGGACATCGACCGAGACGGAGAGTTCGAGCACAAGAATGCGCTCCTCCCCGTCGTAATCCGGCTTGATCTCCAGTTCCGCCGACAGCGGGACAGCCGATATTTTAAAAATGCAATTCTCCCCGGCAGCGTCACAGTCTGCCGCACATTCCAGAGGAACCGTCGTCTCATACCACTGCAGGCGCTCGCTCTCCTCTTCCTCGCTGTAGAGCACCGCCGCCAGAATCTCACCTGTGACGACCGCCTTCCCATCCTCCACATGGCTTTCGACGTTGCGGAGTTCTACACTGCGCCACAGAATTTCCCGCACATTGGGTTTGTTCGACGGCAGAACAATCTCACTCTTCTGCCGGCAGACATCCCGGCAGGATGCGAGCAGATTGAGCGCTCCCCAGGTTCCCGTCTTCTGCTGGTAATCCCCCGGCAGTTCCAGTCTGGACGTAAACTCCTCCAACACCTGTTCCTCCGCCGAGGCACGCAGCACAACCACCGCACGGATGCTCAATTTTCTCGAATTGATTACGCCGACTGTCAGATCCTCGATCTCTCCGACGGCATGTACCTCCCCGTTCTCCTGCAGCCCGTCTATATTGAGTTTCTCCTGAAACGGAATCTCTCCTTTGAGGCAGCTGATTTTTCCATCGCTCTGCTCACACTGGTAAAGGATGTGAAACACCAGGCTTCCTTTTACCCACACCGCCTTGTTTGCCGCCTTCACCTCGTCAAACCGCAGTTCGCCATTTTCTTTCAAAACCTTCATGATGTCCGGCCGGTAGTCCGGGACATTATAGTCATCATCCAGCGTGATCTGGCTGACCGCCGTGCCATTCTGCTGTATTCTATGTATCTTTACTTTTTCGAGTTCCAAAAAAATATCCCCCATATCCGAATCTTTGAAACATCTTATTCGAATACGGGGAATATTATACCTGATACCTTATGTTAACATAATTTCATCCGAATATCTCTTGTAATGATATCCGAATAACTGAATGAAAGTAACTGAGGCGGATTTTCTTCCTGCTCGTCATTCACCAGTATTGTAAAAACACTCGGATATGCGTTCTGAATGACTCCTTCCTGGATGTCGACCTTGTTGCGTCCTCTGTCAAGCTGAATCAGTACCTTCCGTCCGCACTGCTGATACACGGAAGCGCGTACCTTATGGATGTCTGCCTGTTGCATTGTCTACCTCCCTGTTCCGGCTTCTTATCGTCCTAACACCGAATACCATTCCGCTTTAGTTTATCACTGTACTAAATTTTTGTCAAACAAACCGGAGAATTTTTTAAAAATATCAAGAAAATTCACTCAAATATGGTACTTTCGTCACGTTTTTCGGTCTTTATTACAATATAAGGATAACTCGGTCCGCTGCTTACCTGTTCTCCCTTTCTCGGTCCCACAAGTTCCGTATCGAACAAAATCGCATTCGACGTCAGATACAGATCCCGGATGCAGATGCTGTAACCTCCCGTCTCCTGTTCTCCATACCCGCGCACTATGTACAGATCCCCGTCGAGTTCATAGGTCGTTTTAAAATCAGCCGCCTTTTTTTCCTCTATCACAGCCTTCACTTTCTCCGGTATCTGCGCCTCCTCCACGATCTCATAGTCAAGATCGGCAACCTTCGCTCCGTTTGTCGTCTCAATGCTGCACCCGGCAGCAAGCAGGGCCGCCGCTGCCAAAAAGACCAGACACCCCTTCTTCCATCTCTTCCCATACCAAAACATCTGACAGTCCCCCAAATTTTCGGTTCTATCCAAAGTATATGCCGCATCTTTTTTAAATATGCCTGCGAATTCTCTTTTCCGCGTCTTGTGTTTCCTCTTTTCAGGCTTTATAATAAAAACTATGTAAAAATCTACGGGGCGCTTGCCCGGAAAGGATCTTCTTATGTTACGAGCCATCCTTGCTCTGCTGTTTGCCATTCTTTATCTGATCATCGGAATTCCCGTCCTCGGAATCGAATGGATCATCAGCAAGTTCAACCGTAAGGCTGCCGACATCAGCCAGCTACGCATGGTACAGTGGGCGTTTCGCGTCATTCTGTTCATCTGCGGAACCAAAGTCACCGTTATCGGTGAAGAAAATGTACCAAAGGACGAAGCCGTTCTGTATATCGGCAATCACAAAAGCTACTTCGACATTATCATCACCTATGCCAGATGCCCAGGTCTGACCGGCTACGTCGCCAAGAATGACATGGCAAAAGTTCCGCTTCTTTCCCTGTGGATGAAGCGTCTCTACTGCCTGTTCATCAACCGTGATGACGTCAAGGAAGCCTTAAAGACCATTCTTGCCGGCATCGATCACATCAAGAACGGCATCTCGATGTGCATTTTTCCGGAGGGAACGCGCAACAAGACCGACGACCTGATGCTTCCTTTTAAGGAGGGAAGTTTCAAGATGGCAGAAAAGACCGGCTGTGCGATCGTCCCTATGGCAATCACCGGTTCCGCCGATATTTTAGAGAATCATTTTCCGAAGGTAAAAGCAACGCACGTCATCTTAGAGTACGGCAAGCCGATCTATCCGAACGAGCTGGATAAAGAGACGAAGAAGAAAATCGGTGCCCACTGCCAGGGCATCATCGAAGAGATGCTCGTAAAGAACGAAAAGCTGCGGTAATGCCAGACATTACCGCAGCTTTTCTTCTATTCCGTCGCACTCTCCGTGACGGTCTCAGTCTCCGTATCCTCCACCGTTGTGGTGAACAGGTTATCAAACGTTACCTTCGCCCACACGGAATCCTTCACGGTCCAGTCGTGCTCATCTTCCCAGCCTTTGAGCGTCTCGTCGTACAGATCGCTCTGGCGCTGGCTGATAATGTTCTGTCTGGTCGTCTCGGTTGCATCCGCATCCGTCTTCTCATCCAGACGAACTACATAGTAATCGGTATCTGTGTCGATGACATCCGACACCTCCCCTTCGTCCAGTCCCTGCAGTGCCGTAAGAACTGTCTCGTCGAGGTTGCTGTCGTCGGCAGTAAAAGTTCCGCTGCTCACCGTGTAGTCATACTGCTCTGCCGCATCCTCCAGCGTACCTGCCTTCGCGTCCGTGTCAAACATGCCGACGGTCTTGCCGAGCAGAGTAAGCTCGGTGTCGGTGTACTCCACGGTATTGCCGTCCTCATCCGTATGGGACTGCTTGGACACCTTGACATAGCTGTAGGAGCTTGTGTTGGCTTCCTCGTCCGTCACATTGGTATCGGCATCCGCAATGATCGCCGTATGCATCCGGTTCTGGATCGTCGCCAGTGTCAGATAACGCTCCACGATCTCCTCGTCCGCACCGAGTGCATCCAGCGCGTCCTTGCTGTTGTCTGCAATAAATGTGGCTGCCGTGTCAGCGATCTCCGCCTTGTCATCCTCCGTCAGCTCCACATCGTACTCTGCCATGTGCGCTTCCAGTGTATACATATCGAACAGTGACTGCATCACGCTGTCCTTGATATTGTCCTGCATCGTCGTGCCGTTGTTGTACAGATCGGATGACCATACGTCCTCGCCAAAATATGCCACATAGAAATCATCGTATGTTGCCTGCAGAAATCTCGCTGCAAAATTTGCTACTCCAAGCGGCACTTCCGTCTCATCAAAAGTTGCCACTGTCTCATTTTTATTCATTCCACATCCTGTTAACATGGATGCTGCCATAACACCGCTAAGAAGCAGTGCGCTCCATCTCTTTGCTCTCATAGGTTCCTCCTGGTATATGCCATGACAGCTTGCCATGGCAGTCTTGCTCTATTATAGTGCAATTTTCTCCGGGTCGCAATATTTTTCATACTTTTTTCAAGCTTTTCCGACGCCGGAGAGCCGGTCTCCCGGATTCCAAAAAGCCGGCTCTCTATCGCCTTTTTCAGCCTTCCCTTGGTGCTTCCCGCTCCGCCAGAAATTTCCCGGCATCGGCAAGGAACTGCTCCACCACCGATTTGATGTCCACATTCTTGTCCCTCGAATTCTTTTTCAGGTGATATGTGAAATACGGGTTTTTCGGATCAGCGGTAAACGTCACCTTCTGACCGTATGCAGCCACCAGTTCCGGAATCTTCGCCACATCAATCCGTGCTTTCTCATAGAGAGTAAAACGGACACTCTCACCCTTCTGCGCCACTTCCGTAAAATAAAGCCGGTGCGCCATTGATTTGATTTTTGCAATGTAAAGCAGATTTTCCACGGACTTCGGCGGATCTCCGAAACGGTCGATCAGTTCCTCCGTCATCTCCTCCGTCTCCTCCTGCGTCTCAATATCTGCGATGCGTTTGTAGATGTCCAGTTTCTGCAGTTCGTTCGGAATATAACCCATCGGGATATAAGCGTCGATCACAATATCAATCGACGTGTCAAAGCTTTCCTCCACCGCGATGCCCTTCGCTTCCTTGACCGCTTCGTTTAGCATCTTGCAGTACAGATCATAGCCGACCGCTTCCATATGGCCGTGCTGCCGCTCGCCGAGCAGGCTGCCCGCTCCGCGGATCTCAAGATCGCGCATGGCAATCTTAAAGCCGCTTCCAAGCTCCGTGTACTCTTTGATTGCGGCAAGCCGCTTCTCTGCGACCTCCTTCAACATCTTATCCCGCTTATACATCAAAAAGGCATACGCCGTGCGGTTCGATCTGCCCACACGCCCGCGGAGCTGATACAGCTGGGAAAGGCCCATATTGTCCGCATCGTGGATAATCATCGTATTCACGTTTGAAATATCCAGTCCCGTCTCAATGATCGTCGTGGATACAAGCACATCGATCTCGCCGTTGATAAACCGGTACATGATATTTTCCAGTTCGGTTTCCTTCATCTGTCCGTGCGCATATGCCACGTTCGCCTCCGGCACAAGCTCCGCAATCTTCGTCGCAACATCGGCGATCTCGCGCACTCTGTTGTATACAAAATACGCCTGCCCGCCGCGCGCCAGTTCCCTGGAGATTGCCTCCCTCACCAGTTCCTCATTGTACTCCATCACATATGTCTGGATGGGCACACGGTCCATCGGCGGCTCTTCCAGCACGCTCATATCCCGGATGCCAATGAGACTCATGTGCAGCGTCCGCGGAATCGGCGTCGCGGTCAGTGTGAGAACATCGATGTTGGTCTTCAGCTGCTTGATTTTCTCCTTGTGCGCCACGCCGAAGCGCTGCTCCTCGTCGATGATTAAAAGTCCCAGATCTTTGTAGACCACGTCTTTGGACAGCAGCCGGTGCGTGCCGATGATGATGTCCACCTGCCCCTTTTTCAGCTTCTCGATCGTCTTTTTCTGCTCCGCGCTGCTTCTGAACCGGCAGAGTAGATCAATATTGACCGGAAAATCTTTCATCCGCTGCACAAAGTTGTTGTAATGCTGCTGGGCGAGGATCGTCGTCGGCACCAGAAATGCCACCTGCTTGCCGTCCTGCACCGCCTTAAACGCCGCACGGATCGCAATTTCCGTCTTTCCGTATCCGACGTCGCCGCAGATCAGACGATCCATAATCTTCGTGCTCTCCATGTCCGCCTTGGTCGCCGCAATGGCAAGATCCTGGTCTTCCGTCTCCTCAAACGGGAACATCTCCTCGAACTCCTTCTGCCACACAGTGTCCGGTCCGAACGCAAATCCCTGTTCATTCTGGCGCACTGCGTAAAGCTTCACGAGGTCTTCGGCGATCTCCTTAACCGCTCCCCTGACCCTCGACTTGGTCTTGTTCCACTCCTGTCCACCAAGCTTGTTTAACTTCGGCTTTTTCGCACCCGCGCCCGCATATTTCTGGATCTGCTCCAGCTGCGTCGCCAGAATGTAGAGATTTCCCCCTCCGGCATACTCGATCTTGATGTAATCCTTCTCGGTCTTATCCACCTCGATCTTCTCAATACCGCGGTAGATGCCCAGTCCATGGCTCTCATGCACCACGTAGTCACCGATGTTCAGATCCGTAAAGCTTGCGATCTTCTCTCCCTCATAGATGCGCTTGCGCTTCTTTTTCTTCTTCTCGCCGCCAAAAATGTCGCTCTCGGAGATCACGACAAACTTCAGCATCGGATACTCATATCCTTTTTTGATCTTGCCGTAACCCGTCATGATCTCGCCGGGCTTTACCTCGTGATCGTAGTCTTCCGAATAAAAAGCGTTCAGCCCCTCCGCCATCAGATCATCCGCCAGACGCTTTGCGCGCGTTCTCGATCCCGACAGCAGGATCACCTGATAGCCGTTCTTTTTGTAACGCTCCAGATCCTTTACCAGAAGTTCAAAGCTGTTGTTGTACGGATTGACCGTCTTAGACTGGATATTCAGCCGTGTTCCAATCTCCAGATGCGGATTCTTAAGGTCGAGTGCCACCAGCGAGATGCATCTGCGCCCCGCAAGTTTTCCCAGAATCTCCTTGCAGGTAAAAAGTTCCCGCATCTGCCCCGGCAGAATATAGCCTTTTTCCAGGCGCTGCTTCATGCTCTCCGAAAATTCGGTCTCCGTCGCCATTCCGCGCTCAATGCTCCGCGGCGTCTCATCCAGGAAAACCAGCGTATCCTGTTTTCCGAAATAGTCGAGCAAAGAGACGCGTTCCTCGCAAAAATAGGACAGGTAGGCGTCCAGCCCGGCAGAGAGCCCCAGCTCCCCGGCTTCCTCCGCCACCTGGTCCGCCGCAGACTTGACGCGGTACGCCTCCTCGGTCTTCATCTCCCCGCGGAGCTTTTCCGAAACCTGCTTTGCTTCCGCCAGAATGCGCGCAATACCGGCGTCACGCTCCTCTTTGGTCAGCACCAGTTCGCACGCCGGATAGATGTGGACCTCGTCCAGATTCTCGATCGACCGCTGACTTTCCGCATCGAATGAGCGGATTGAATCGACCTCATCATCCCACAGTTCAATCCGGAACGGATTCTCCTCCGTCAGTGGGAAAATGTCAATGATTCCGCCGCGCACGGAGAATTCACCGCTTGTCTGCACCTGATAATTCTTCTCATAGCCCAGTTCCGCCAGGTGCCTCGTAAACTGCTCCAGATCGATCACGTCCCCGACCGCCACTTTCCGCACCGCACTGATAAACTGATCTGGCGACGGCATCGGATTCATCAGTCCGTCAAACGTCGTTACAATTGTGCACGAACGCTTTTCCGCCATCATCTTGAGGGCATTGATACGCTCCGCTGTCAGCACATTTCCCCGGATATCCGACTGGTAAAACAGAATATCCTTTGCCGGATAATAGGCAGCGTTCGGATCAAAAAAGCGGTATTCCTCCGCCAGTTCCTTCGCTTTTTGTTCCTGAAACGTAACAATGATTCTGTTTCCAGAACCATTGCCAATGCTGTACATCATATGTGGTTTAGCTGCATCGATACAGCCGGAAATCTGAATGACGCCGGACAGCTTCGGCAGCGCCGCTTCCAGGTCTTCAAATTCCTTCAGCCCCTGCATGGGCTGTGTGAATGTCTTCATGACTGACTCTCCCGCTTTTTCCCATTAAAATCATTCATTGCCTGATCAATCTCATCCTCCAGGATCATCTCCGCAGCCTTCACGGATTCCTTCACCGCTTCCTCAAATGCCGCGCGGTCTTCCTCACTCATGCGTCCGAGCACATGATCCGCCAGATCCCATCCCGCCGGTTTTTCGCCGACGCCCACCTTAATCCGCTTAAAGTTCTCCGTCCCGATCATTGCAATAATATTCTTGATTCCATTATGCCCGCCGGCGCTCCCTTTTTTGCGGATACGGATGTTCCCCGGCGCCAGGCTGATGTCGTCAAAAATGACGAGAAGCTCCTCCTCGGGATCGATCTTATAATAATGTAGAAGTTCCGCCACGCTCTCGCCGCTTAAGTTCATAAATGTCTGCGGTTTTGCCAGAATCACCTTCTGTCCGCCGATCATCCCTTTGCCGAAAAGCGCCTTGTGTCCACTTTCGCTGATACTGATATTATATTTTTCCGCAAGGGCATCCATGACATCAAATCCCGCATTATGGCGTGTATGCTCATACTGCCTGCCCGGATTCCCCAGACCTACGATCAAGAACATCGCTATCTCCTATTCTTTGCTTTGTTGCCTGCAATTCTCCGCCGGATCACGACTGCTGCAGCCGCAAGCTGCTCCTGATCGTTGACCCCTGTGATATCCTCCGGGTCATCCAGCGCATACGCATCCACCTTCAGTCCCTTTTCCTTAATAATTGTGAGCGTATCCGGCAGATAGTATTCACCCTGCGCATTATTCGGCAAAATCTGATCCAGCGCCTCACGCAGCTCCTTCGTATCAAAAATATACATACCTGAGTTGATCTCGTGGGATGCCAGTTCCGCTTCCGTCGCATCCTTGTGCTCCACGCTCTTCACAAAATTGCCGTCTGCGTCGCGGATAATTCTGCCGTATCCGGTCGGATCCTCGACCATCGCTGAGAGCACTGTCACTGTATTTCCACTCGCAATGTGATGCTCCCTTAATTTCTTTAAGGTCTCTGCCGTGATAAGAGGGGTATCTCCAAACAGAATCAGTGTCTGTCCTTCCTCCCCGAGAAAGTCCTTTGCACACCGCACCGCATGACCGGTCCCCAGCTGCTGCTCCTGTAATACAAACTTTACGTCCTTGTGCGAAATGTTCTCCCGCACGATCTCGTATTTGTAGCCGACCACAAGGCAGATCTCACCGGCACCGGCTCCCTCTGCCGCCTCAATCGCATAATCTACCAGACATTTTCCCTCTATGGTATGAACCACCTTCGGCAGATCCGACTTCATTCGTGTCCCTTTTCCCGCTGCAAGTATCACTGCTTTTAACTGACTCATCATACTCCTCCTGCCATCTATTGTAATTGACGATTCCTGCTGTCTTTTGTTTGATCTTGTCACAGTTCACGTTTCATTTTACCTTAGTTTGCAGATTTTACAAGAGTTTTCTGCACCACTGCCTGATCCCTGCGCGTATAAACGAATGCGCACAGGCTTTACCTTCCCGTAAAACCTGTGCGCATTTATTTTCCTTGGTAAGCTGCCATCCGGCTTCTTCCCGGTATTATTCCTCAGCAGCCATTGTCTCCTGGTATTTCTGAAGGATCAGAGTCTGTATCCGCTCTCTTGTGTCCGAATTGATCGGATGAGCGATGTCGCGGTATTCCCCGTCCGCGGCCTTTCTGCTCGGCATTGCGATGAACAATCCCTTGTCTCCCTCGATCACCTTGATGTCATGTACCACGAACTCTTCATCGATGGTGATGGACACCACCGCTTTCATCTTGCCTTCCTTCTCGACTTTTCTGATTCTCACGTCCGTAATCTGCATAGATTCTGTCCCCCTTTAGTCCCTTCTCTACAGTACATACCTTTCGTTGTTCTCGGATACAATCTTGATACCGTTGTCGCCGCAGTAATAGGTGTTCGCCTTGAGTGTATCACGGCTCTCGACAATGCAGTTCTCAATATGTGTATTGTCGCCGATATAAACATCATTCAGAATGATGGAATTCTTAATCACACAATTCTTCCCGACAAATACCTTCTTGAACAGGATCGAATTCTCCACCTTGCTGTTGACGATGCATCCGCTGGCGATTAAGCTGTTGCGCACATCGGAACCGATATTGTATTTTGCAGGCGGGAGATCATCCACTTTGGAGTAAATCTTCGGCTCATCATGGAAAAAGTATTTCCGCACCTCCGGTTTTAAGAAATCCATGTTCGTCTGATAGTAGGATTCTACGGTCGCAATATTGCTCCAGTATTCCTTCATCTTATAACCATAGATCTGTTTCATATTCTTATAGCGGATCAGAATATCCGTCACAAAATCCCAGCGTTCTTCCGCTGCGCTGCGCTCTAGCATCTCAATGAGCTGTCTTCTGCGCACGATATAGATTCCGGTCGATACCGTGTTCGACTTGGATACCATCGGTTTTTCCTCGAACTCTACAATCTTGGAATCTTCATTCATCCGGACCACGCCGTATCTGCTGACATCCTCTCCCGGCGCCATATCCTTGCATACCACCGTAATGTCTGCCTTCTTCTCAATGTGGTAATCAAGTACCTTATTATAATCCAGCTTGTAAATGCAGTCACCGCTCGTGATAATGACATATGGCTCGTGGCGCTTCTTCAAGAAATTGATGTTCTGATACATGGCATCCGCTGTTCCGCGGTACCACCAGCTGTTATCCACGGTTACTGTAGGATTGAATACAAACAATCCGCCCTGTTTGCGCCCGAAATCCCACCACTTGGAGGAGCTCAGATGCTCGTTTAACGATCTCGCACTGTACTGTGTCAGAACCGCAACAGTCTGCACATGGGAGTTGCTCATGTTGCTGAGTGCGAAATCAATGCTTCGATAGCTTCCGCCGATCGGCATTGCCGCAATCGCCCTCTTGTTGGATAATTCCTGCATACGGCTGTTATTACCACCAGCTAAAATAATTCCTATTGCCTTCATACCGAGTCACCTGCCTTAATGATTACTTCACCGCTCTCAAGAATTCCGTTCGGGTAATCTTCCTTGTCCGTCGTACCGGAAATTGCCGTGTTCTTTCCTATCTTAACACCGTCCGGTATCACACTGTCTTCTCCGACCGTCACCAGACCAAAGGAATAGATGCTCGCATTGAGCTTATTCGGTGCCTCTTCTCCAATGCCAAGCTCGGTGTTCGCTCCCACCTGGCAGTTCTCTGCTATAATTGATTTATCGATGATAGCATTCTCGCCAATCGTTGTTCCTTTCATCACAATGGAATCCCGGATCACTGCCCCCCTGCCGATCGTGACGCCCGGTCCGATCACGGAACTATGTACCTCGCCGTATACCTCGGTTCCTTCACCGATGATGCTCTTCTCCACAACGGAATCCGCGGAGAGATACTGTGGCTCGATAATATCACTCTTCGTGTAGATCTTCCAGTATTCCTCGTACAGATTGAACTCCGGAATCAGGTCGATGAGCTCCATATTTGCTTCCCAGTAAGAGCCGAGTGTACCGACATCCTTCCAGTAGCCGTTGTATTCATATGCAAAGAGACGTTTTCCATTCTCGTGGCAATACGGGATGATATGCTTACCAAAATCACATCCGCTCTGATCCTTCATGGCATAGAGCGCTTCTTTTAAGGTATCCCAGCTGAAAATATAGATACCCATGGACGCCAGATTGCTGCGCGGCTTTTCCGGCTTCTCTTCAAAATCCATGATCTTCTTGTTCTCATCTGCGATCACGATACCAAAACGGCTTGCCTCCTCAATCGGCACCGGCATCGTGGCAATCGTCACATCCGCATGATTCTCCTTATGGAAATCAAGCATAACCTCATAATCCATCTTATAAATATGGTCGCCGGATAAGATCAGCACATATTCCGGATGATACTGCTCCATATAATTCATATTCTGAAATATTGCGTTTGCCGTTCCGGAATACCACTCGCTGTTATCGCTCTTCTCATAAGGCGGTAACACCGTCACTCCCCCGCTGTTACGGTCCAGATCCCACGGAATACCGATTCCGATATGGGTATTCAGACGTAATGGCTGATACTGGGTCAGAACTCCGACCGTATCAATTCCGGAATTGATGCAGTTACTCAGAGGGAAATCGATAATGCGGTACTTTCCTCCGAACGCAACTGCAGGTTTGGCAACCTTCGCTGTAAGCA
>OGKD01001423.1_pt1 | contig 13044 bp, 13 predicted proteins | sample 1572371 | NCBI WGS metagenome assembly OGKD01 (sample SAMEA2582096, study PRJEB24529) | metagenome | biome: Human gut stool | place: China | collected 2011 | reverse complement strand
CGGCGTCGTTGGCGCTGACGATGAGCATGGCGTTCAGCAGGTCGATGCGGCGCACGGTCTCGCCGATGCGCAGACCCATGGTGGTGCCGTTGGCGTTCTGGATATCCTTGAACTCCTGCGTCAGGTCGGTGGGCACGGTCACTTCACCGTTCAGGTCCTTGCCGCTTTCCACCAGCAGCAGGGCGGTCATCAGTTTGGTCAGGCTTGCCACATATTTCTGCTGGTCGGCGTTCTGGCTCAGGATGGTCTTGCCGGTATCCGCGTTGAACAGATACACCGACTCGGTCTCGGTAGCGGTCTGGACGGGCATGGGGTATGCCGCAAACCCCGGCAGCGCTGCCGAAAGAGCCACTGCCAATGTGAGCACCAGCGCCGCCAGCCGGCGGCAGAACGTGTTATGAAGCATGAGCGTACCCCCTAATCAACTTCTTCAGCGATAAAGCATATCACAGATGCCGGTAAAAGAAAACCGGCTTTTTTCAGGCAGCAGCCTGCTGCTGCGGACAGCCCGCAAAGGCCCAGTCCAGAATGGCCGCAGCTTCGGCGTAGATGTTTTTCCGGTCCGAGCCCAGAATGACCAGCCCGTAAATGGTATCCCCCTGCTGGGCGGCGGTCACATAGCAGCGCCCCGCTTTTGTGGTAAACCCCGTTTTCATGCCGTGAATATAGGCACGGTAGCAGCTGTTTTCCGGGTCCAGCATCTTGTTGGTGGAGCGGATACTGCGCGCCGCGTGCAGGTTGGTGGCCGGAATCTCGTATTGCAGGGTATCGGCGATCTGTCGGTATATCTCGTACTGGGCACAGGCTATTGCGATCTTTCCCATATCCTGTGCGGTGGAAACATTGCCATCGTCGTACAAGCCGTGCGGGCAGGAGAACCGGGTGCTGGTGCATCCCAGCTGCTCCGCCCGGGCGTTCATCTGCTGCACAAAGGCCGGGATGCTGCCCGCCACGTCCCACGCGATGACGCTGGCGGCATCGTTGGCGCTGCACACCAGCAGCGCATACAGCAGGTCGATGCGGCGCAGCTGTTCGCCCGCCGCCAGCAGAATGGTGCTGCCGTTCTGACTGCGGATCTTTTGGAACTCCTCCGTCAGGTCGGCGGGCACGGTGATGGTCTCGTCAAGGTTCTTGCCGCTTTCCAGCAGCAGCAGGGCGGTCATCATCTTGGTCAGGCTTGCCACGCAGCGCTGCTGCCCGGAGTTCTGGTCCAGCAGCACCTCGCCGGTGACGGCGTTGATCAGGTAAACACTTTCCTGTGCATTGGCGGTCTGGATGGGCATTGCGTATACCGCCCCGCCCGGCAAAGCCAGCGCCGCAGCCAGTGCCAGCGTGAGCACCCATGCCGCCAGCCGGCGACAGCTTTTTTGAAGATCCATGAACTTCTCCCTTGATGATAAAGACATCTGCAAACTGCATCTCGCAAATATGATATTTTAATCTTGCACTCATTTCCCGCTTTGCGATAGAATAGAAACGGCGAGACCCGTCTTTATAAAGAATACCATAAACCAGCCAAAAGAAAAAGGGTGAAAGGTGGTTTTTAACAATGTTCTTATCTTTTTGTGGAAAAAAGCCCCGGGATGAAGGCGCAGCTTTTGTAGCTCCCAGCGCCACTGTGCAGGGGGATGTGGTTTTAAAGCCCGGCTCTACCGTCTGGTACGGCGCGGTGCTGCGCGGCGATGACGGCACGCTGACCATCGGCAAAAACAGCAACGTGCAGGACAACGCGGTGCTGCACTGCGACATTGGCGGCTGCGTGACCCTTGGCGAAAACGTCACGGTAGGGCACTGCGCACTGGTGCACGGCTGCACCGTAGGGGATGGCAGTCTGATCGGGATGCACGCCACATTGCTGAACCACTGCGTGGTGGGCAAAAACTGCATCATCGGGGCAGGGGCGCTGGTACCGGAGGGCATGGTCATCCCGGACAACTCGGTGGCGGTGGGCGTGCCCGCCCGGGTCATCAAGCAGGTGAGCGCCGCGCAGATCGAAGCCAACCTGCACAACGCCGCCCATTATGTGGAGCACGGCAGACTGCACGCGGAGCAGCTAAAAAACGGGTGAGAGCGCGGCGCTGCGCGGGGGAAATTACTGCTTGCCGAGGGATGTTCTCTTTTGCCACCAAAAGAGAACCAGAAAAGTGCCAGCGATTTCGACGCGCTGGAGCCACGAAAAAGGGGCTGCTCGCCCCTTTTAACCCCAAAGAGGAAGGCTGCACCGGAAAAAACTGAAGATTCACGCCTGTTCGGCGTGAAGATCTTTTAACCGTTTTTTCCGGCTCCGCCGATTTATAGCCCCTCAGTCGCTGCGCGACAGCTCCCCCAAGGGGGAGCGGCTGCGCTCGCAAGCTTTGCGGTTTAGCCGGAAACTTTACCTCCACCTCAAAAGGCGCCCCCTTGGGGGAGCTGGCGAGCGCAGCGAGACTGAAGGGGTACCGCCAGAATATGTTTTTTCTTCTCAAACGTTTCATTTTGTATTTTTTTCGCACTGCGGTACAAAGTTTCAAGAACTTTTTTGATTTTTCACAGAAATGTAATGACTTTTTTCGTAAAATCGGGTATACTGTATCTTGCAGGGACAGTGGGGCCGCAACCACTTCCCCGCACATGATTCCTCCTCACACCAAAGCAATACCCCAAACAAGAACCCCCTCCGGTGTACCGCAAGCGCCGGAGGGGGTTCTTGTTGTTTCGTTATTTTAAAGGGTGCGCAGCTTTGCCGCAAACACCGAGAGCACCACTTTGGGGTTCACCTGTGCGCCCAGCCGCTGCAAGGCGGCATCTGCCAGACGCACCGCCTGCCGCGCCTGTGTGCCCTGCACCGGGGCGCGGGGACTGCTGCGCAGACCAGCTGCTGCCACGGCGCGAAAATCGGTCAGCAGGGCGGCTGCAGCGGCTTTATCCTTTTCGTAAGCGGCAAGCAGCACGGCGGCGGTGTAGCTGTCCCGGGCGGCGGCAGCGCGGGCAAGTTCCAGCGCCTTTTCCGCCTGTGCGGCGCGGGCTTCGTCCCGGGCGACCGCCAGCACCGTGCCGATATGACCATCGAACAGCTCACTGTACAGTGCGGCTGTTTTTTTGTCCACCCCCTGCGCCGCGCAGTAGCGGGTGCAGTCGGCAGGGGACACCGGTGCCACCGCAAAGCTGACGCAGCGGCTGCGGATAGTGGGCAGCACGCTGGCCAGCGAATCCGCCGTGAGCAGGAACAACACCCCCTCCGGCGGCTCTTCCATGACCTTGAGCAGGGCGTTGGCGGATTCCTCGTTCATCCGCTCCACATGGTACAAAAGCACCGCACGCCCCTCGGCGGAAAGGCTGGTGTTGAAAATTTCGCTGCGCATGGCGGTGACCTGACCCACCAGATACTTCCCGCCGCTGCCCATGCCGGACACCGAGATGGCTTCCCGCACGATGCCAGTCTCCACCGTGCCGCTGTCGCGCTTACCGGCCTTTGCCACGGCGCGGCAGCACTCGCCCCGCAAAAGGGCTTCGGCGGCGGCACCGCCTGCCGGGTAGAGATAGTCGGCGGCGATGCAGCGGGCGGCAAAGCCGGTGCCAAGACCGGCTTCGCCCACCAGCAAAACGCTATGGGTCAGCCGGCGGGTAGCCAGCATCTGCTGCACGCTGGTTTTCAGTTCTGCATTGCCTTCCATGCGGTCCAGCATCATGATGGGAGTACTCCTTTTGTGAGACGGTAAGACGATTTAAAGATTTAGAATGCCCTCCGCGTTGCTCTGGGCATGATTCAAGGAAAGATTATTTATAATTTCGCGTTTGTCGCGCTCTGCGGAGCGCTCCAAACGCATTTTCACGGGTGGGGTCGTGGAGGAAAACGGCAGCTGCCGCGCTTGTTTCCTGCGGAAACAGTCGCGCAGTGGGCAGCTGGCTCGCCCTCTCCGTCACGGCTTACGCCGTGCCACCTCTCCCAAAGGGAGAGGCTCTGGCGAAACCGGAAACTTTACCGTTATGCCAAGGGCTCTCCCTTTGGGAGAGCTGGCAAGCCCGACAGGGCTTGACTGAGAGGGCGAGGACGCTTCACGGGAGGGTTTATCTCCTATTTTTTCTCTTCCACTGCTCCCGGCGCACCCATGCGCGGAGAGAGCGGTAGGCCATAGGGGCAAAGAAGAGCCATACGTTGAGCATGGACAACAGGTAGTCCAGCTTGCCGGGCAGGGAAGCGCCCAGAAAGCTGAACACCCACAGCACCGCAGCAAAAATGCCGAAATACTTTACCCGGATGGGGATGACAAAGAAGAGCAGCAGCTGCACCTCCGGGTACAGCATGGCAAAGGCCAGCAGCAGTGAGAGGGACAGGCAGTAGGTGCTTGCGGTCACGCCGGTGAGCAGACAGCCCAGCACTGTGCCCAGCACGCCGGACAGCAGATACACCGTGTAGCGGAAATCGCCCCACTCCCGTTCCAGCGCCGTGCCGACGAACCATGTGAAGTAGATGCCCAGCACCACGCTGAGGATGCTGCCGCCGGAAAAGGGGATGAATACAAAGCTGATTACCCGCCAGACCTGTCCCTGCAGCAGCAGGCTGCGGCTGAGCCCCAGCCAGTAGGGGATGGTGCGGTCAACAAACAGCTCGATGGCCAATACCAAAATCTGCCCCGCCACCAGAATATTGGTCAGGTTCGGGATGCCATAGCGGCCATACTTGCGCTCCAGCCTGTTCAGCCAGTTGTTCATGTGTTTCGCCTCCGTTGCGGGATGCCCCGCCAGTTTCATGTTACCCCTATTTTACCATGACCACTCCTTGCATTCAAGAAAATCCACGCGGAAGAAGTGGAAACTGTGCTTTCTTTCCCGGTACACAGGCTGCAAGCGCAGTTTTTTCACCCCGCAGCCGCCGGGGTGTGGAAAAGGCGGAAAAAACACAGCATTCATGCGGGTTTTAAGTCCCAAAACGACAACCGAAAATTGTATGGATTATCCGGTCTGGAATGAACTTTTCACTTTTTCCACCGGGTTTTCCACCGTTTTTGTGAAAAAGAGACGCAGTTTCCAACGATGTTTTCCACCTTTTCCACATAGTTTTCCACATCCAGTGGAGGAAAGTCCTATACAAGCCGTAATAGATGCCGCCGCATTCTGGAAATTTGTGGGCAAAAATGTGGGCAATCTGCCTTTTATAAAAAAGAAAGTCGAAGGTTTTTCTTTTGTTTTTACAGTTTACTCCGGCTTACGGGTTTGCTTTTCTCCAATCTGGAATTTTGCCCCGGGCAGTTTTCCACAAACCGCCGGGGAGAAAAACCCGGTGTGGAAAACGGACACAAACAGCGGTTTTCCACACTGTTTTTGCCCCGCAGGCGCGGCGGGGGAATTCCCCCCTTCAGGTGATGACGCGGAAGTTGCCCCCTCAGGCGCTAACGCGCCAGCTCCCCCAAGGGGACGCCTTATGGCAATGCCGGAAACTTTGCCGCCACCACCAAAAGCCGTCCCCTTGAGGGACGACTTCCCCCGCTCCGGGGGAAGATGTCGCGTAGCGACAAAAGGGGGAGTGTGGCTTGACGCGAAGCGGCAAGACGGAAGGGGTACCCACACAAAAAGCACCGCTTCCCTATGCGGAAAGCGGTGCTTTTTTCAACCTTTTTCTGCCCGGATGTGGAAAACCCGGTGCAGTTTTAGTTCTTCTTATTGGTGGGGACCATGACCTTCAGCCCGCCCATGTACGGCTGCAGCACTTCGGGGATGGTCACGCTGCCGTCAGCCTGCAGGTGGTTCTCCAGGAAGGCGATCAGCATACGCGGAGGTGCCACACAGGTGTTGTTCAGGGTGTGAGCCAGATAGGTCTTGCCGTCCTTGCCCTTGATGCGGATGTGCAGGCGGCGTGCCTGTGCGTCACCCAGGTTGGAGCAGGAGCAGACCTCGAAGTACTTCTGCTGGCGGGGGCTCCAAGCTTCGATATCGCAGCTCTTGACCTTCAGGTCAGCCAGATCGCCGGAGCAGCAGTTCAGCTGGCGCACGGGGATCTCCATGCTGCGGAACAGCTCCACGGACATCTGCCACAGCTTCTCGTACCAGTCGGCGCTCTCCTCGGGGCGGCAGACCACGATCATCTCCTGCTTCTCGAACTGGTGGATGCGGTAGATGCCGCGCTCCTCGATGCCGTGAGCACCCTTCTCCTTACGGAAGCAGGGGCTGTAGGAGGTCAGGGTCAGGGGCATCTTGCTCTCGTCCAGAGTCTGGTCGATGAAGCGGCCGATCATGGTGTGCTCACTGGTGCCGATCAGGTACAGGTCTTCGCCCTCGATCTTGTACATCATGGCGTCCATCTCCGGGAAGGACATAACGCCCTGCACCACGTTGCCGTGCATCATGAAGGGAGGGATCACATAGGTGAAGCCCTTGTTGATCATAAAGTCGCGGGCATAGGCCAGCACAGCCTCGTGCAGGCGGGCGATGTTGCCCAGCAGATAGTAGAAACCGTTGCCGGCCACGCGGCCTGCAGCGTCCATATCGATGCCGTCGAAGCTCTCCATGATCTCGGTGTGGTACGGAATGGGGAAATCGGGCACCACAGGCTCACCAAAGCGCTGTGCTTCCACGTTGTAGGTATCATCCGGGCCGATGGGCACGCTGGGATCGATCATCTGCGGAATGGTGTACATGATCTCCTGAATGCGTGCGGACAGGGTCTCTTCTTCCTTTTCCAGCTCAGCCATCTTGTCGGCATCGGCCTTGACGGCGGCATTGTTGGCATCGATCTGAGCCTGCAGCTCAGCCTTCTGTGCCTCATCGGTGCACTTCTTCAGCTGGCCGAACAGGGGGCCGTTGGCCTTGCTCAGCTTGTTGCGGGCAGCCTTGAGGGCTTCCACTTCCTTCAGGCATGCGCGGTACTTGGCATCCTTCTCGATGACCTCGTCCACCAGCGGGAGCTTTGCATCCTGAAACTTCTTCTTGATGTTTTCCTTGACAGCGTCCGGGTTTTCACGGACAAATTTGATATCAAGCATGATTGACTCTCCTTGCTCTATTTCGGTTCGCACAGAAGATCCCCTCCCCTGTGCCGTTCAAAGACGGTCGCCCGCCTTGGATCGCTTTATTCTTCGTTCTGGTACTGTCCCAGCAGGTTGGCAAAGGCCCGCAGCTGCTCGTCTGAATAGAAATGCACGGTCAGCCTGCCCTTGCCGTCGTGGTAGGCCACGTTCACCTCGCTGCCCAGCACCTGCTTGAGGCTTTCTTCCACCTCCACCGGCAGAGTGCCCCGCGGCTTGGGTTCTCTGGGCTCCTTTGCGGGCTTTGCCAGCTTTTTGCACAGCGCCTCGGCCTGACGCACGTTCAGCTGGTTGTCCGCAATGATCTGCGCCGCCTGCTCCTGCAGCTCCGGTGTGGGCAGGCTCAGGATCACCTTTGCGTGGCCGATATTGATAAAGCCGCTTTTCAGCAATTCCAGCACGTTTTCCGGCAGGTTCAGCAGGCGCAGGCTGTTGGCCAGTGCGCTGCGGCTCTTGCCCAACTTCTGTGCCGCCTGCTCCTGCGTCAGGCCGCAGCGGGTCATCAGCTCCCGGATGCCGGTTGCTTCTTCCACCGGGTCCAGATCCTCGCGCTGCAGGTTTTCCACCAGAGCCAGCTCCATGGCCTGCTCGTCGCTGACTTCCTTAATGACCACCGGCACATCGTTCAGCCCTGCCATGCGGCAGGCACGCCAGCGGCGCTCACCCGCCACGATGCTGTAGCCGCCGCGCGGGCGCGGACGCACCGCGATGGGCTGCAGCAGACCATGCTCTGCAATGCTGGCCGCCAGCTCGCCCAGCGCCTGTTCGTCAAAGGTCTTGCGCGGCTGTTCCGGGTCCGGTTCGATCTCACGCAGGGGCAAGGTGTCTACCTTTGCACCGGACTCAAAAACCGGGGCGGCATCTTCAAACAGACTGTCCAGCCCGCGGCCAAGTCCTCCTTTTCCTCTTGCCATTCATGTTCCCCCTGAGGTTTAATCTTCCAGAGCATTTTTCGTCTGCTCTGCGACGGGTGCACTTTTTCTGCGGGCCTTTTTGGGCTCGTGCGGGCGGTTGTTCTTGACAAATTCGATTGCCAGATCCATGTATGCTTCGCTGCCCTTGCCCTTGGGCTCATAGAAATTGATGGGCTGGCCGTAGCTGGGTGCCTCCGAAATACGGATGGAGCGCGGGATGGTGGTCTTGTACACCTTGGAGCCGAAATACTTCTGCACCTGCTCCACCACCTGCACGGTCAGGTTGTACCGCAGCGAGAACATGGTGAACACCACGCCCTCGATATCCAGATACGGATTATACTTTTTGCGGATGGTCTTGAGGGTGCTGATGAGCTCCGACAATCCTTCCAGCGCATAGTATTCGCACTGCACCGGGATGAGCACACTGTCGCAGGCGCTCAGGCCGTTGAGGGTGAGCAGATCCAGACTGGGCGGGCAGTCGATAAAGATGAAGTCGTAGTCCTTCTGCACCTCAGCCAGCGCCTTGCGCAGACGCCCCTCGCGGCCGGGCAGGTCGATCATTTCCAAGCTGGCACCGGCCAGCCGGGTGTTGGAGCCGATGACATCGGTGCGGTACTCGGTGTGCCGGATGGCCTGCGCCGCCGTTGCCTTGCCGATGAGCACCTCATAAGTGCCCGCTTCCACGCTGCGCTTTGGGATGCCATAGCCGGTGGTAGTGTTGCCCTGCGGGTCTAAGTCCACGATAAGCACCTTTTTGCCCAGTGCCGCTACGCAGGACGAAAGGTTGACGGCGGTGGTGGTTTTGCCCACTCCGCCCTTCTGGTTTGCGATCGCTACAATTTTTGCCACGCGCTTTTCTTCCTCCCGGGGAAAGATTTGTTCCACATGGAACACGCAGTCGTGCCCGCCGGTTTCCCCGTCCGGCAGACACCTTGGCTTCTAGTATAACACATCCAAATTGCTTTTTGAACCATCTGGAGCGTTTTTCAGCTGGATTTTTAACTTTTGAGGGTGGGAAAGTGGAAATTACCCCTTCCGTCATCGCCTGCGGCGATGCCACCTTCCCCAAGGGGACGGCCTTAGTCGCGGCGGGAAAGTTTGCGGCAACGCTGAAAGGCGTCCCCTTGGGGGAGCTGGCTGCGAACGCAGTGAGCAGACTGAGGGGGTGTGTACCATAACTCCCCCAGTCGCCTACGGCGACAGCCCCCTCTGGGATGGGGCCTTTGGCATGGCGGTAAGGTTTCTGGCTGAAGTGCAAAGTGCGCCTGAGCGAAGGTTACCCCTTCCGTCATCGCCTGCGGCGATGCCACCTTCCCCAAGGGGACGGCTTTTAGCGGTGGCATAAAGTTTCCGGCATAGCGCAAAGGCGTCCCCTTGGGGGAGCTGGCACGGCGTAAGCCGTGACTGAGGGGGTTGTCTCCCCTGTTCCACATGGAACAATTCACTTCTCTGCGGCGGCGGTGGGGATGCGCACGGTGTATTCGATGTAGCCGTCCTTCTCTTCCCGGTGGGCGGTGGCGGGCACGCCGTTGTCGGTCATCAGCCGGATGGCGTGGTCGATGGTGTTGACAAAGATGCGCACGTCCCGCACCATGGAGATGCGGTGCCCGGCCTTGGGTGGGCTGTTCAGCAGCTGCTCGATGTAGCTGTCGGTCTGACGGGCATTCAGGCGGCGCTTGGCAATGGTGATCAGCGCTTCGCTGCGGCGGTTCTCCGGCAGGCGCAGCACCGCGCGGGCGTGGCGCTCGGTGAGGTTGTTGTCCAGCACAAACTGCCGCTGGTCTGCCGTCAGCTGCAACAGCCGCAGCTTGTTGGCAAAGGTGGGCTGCGCCATGCCCAAGCGCTTGGCGGCTTCCGCTTGGGTGCAGTCCCACAGCACCATCACATCCCGCAGCCCCTGCGCCTGCTCAAAGGGGTTCAGGTCGGCGCGCTGGATGTTTTCCAGCAGACCCAGCGCAGCGGTGCGGTCGTCGGCGTAGCTGCACAGGATGGCGGGGATGGTGGTCATCTTTGCCAGCTGACAGGCGCGCAGCCGCCGCTCCCCTGCCACCAGCTCGTAGCCCTCTGCCGCCCTGCGCACCGTGACCGGCTGGAGCAGACCGTTTTCCCGGATGCTCTGCGCCAGCGCGGTCAGCTCCTGCTCGTCAAAGCTTTTCCGCGCCTGAAAGGGCGATGGGTGGATCTGGTCGATGGGCAGAGAGAGTAATTTCCCGGACGGTTTCTTGCGTTCAAACATGATGCTGCCCCTTTCCTTGTGTGATGGGGTTTTCCACATTTCTCCGGGAAATCGTGGAAAACCTGTTCAGCTTCAGTGTAGCACACAAAGAAAGACCCCGCCAGAAATTTCGTTCGGCAGGGTCTTACAAGCTGCGTCAAGTTATGCGTTATTTCAGCGGGCTTTTCGCAATTTTACCGCCGTTTCTGGGGTATGCTGTCGGAGTTTGCGAAATCTTTTTGCACAAAATCAGCGTGCGGGTGTCGCCGCCGGGCAGGTGCAAAGTGCGGGTCTCGCGGTACTCGCCGCCCAGCTTTTTGATGGCACCCCGGGCGGCGGTCAGCTCCTCTTCCCCGGATGCGCCCTTCATGGCAAGGAAATTGCCGCCCACTTTTACCAGCGGCAGGCAGTATTCTGCCAGCATGGGCAGGGCTGCCACGGCACGGGCAGAAGCAAGGTCAAACTGCTCCCGCCAGATCTTGCGGGCAGCTTCCTCGGCGCGCTCCTTGGCAAACTCCACCCCGGTCAGACCCAGCTGGGTGCAGGCGTACTTCAAAAACTCCACCCGCTTGCCGGTGGGCTCCATCAGGGTCAGTTCCAATTCCGGCTTGAAGATCTTGGTCACGATGCCCGGAAAGCCCGCCCCGGCACCCACGTCCACCATGCGCCCGGCTACCTCCGGCTGGCTGGCAAACAGCAGGCTGTCGAGGAAGTGTTTGTCCTCGATGCCCTCCGGGTCGGTGATGGCGGTCAGGTTGACCTTCTGGTTGTAGTCTACAAGGATCTGGGCAAAGGCGTCCAGCTGGTCCAGCTGGGTGCCGGTGAGGGTGATGTTCCATGTGGAACACTTTTCCTCCAACCGCTGTTTGTCGATCATAGTGTTTTCCTTTCTGTCAGGTGGTTGGGGTAGCGCAATCGTTTATTTTATCGCAACTTCGTATTATTTTTGTTGCTTCCCTGCCAGTGCAATGCTCAGCTGCGCCACATCGGAGGGCGAAACGCCGGGGATGCGCCCCGCCTGACCCAGATTGCGGGGACGGATGCGGGCAAGCTTTTCCCGGGCTTCCAGCGTCAGGCCGGTCAGGGCGGCATACTCGAAATCCTCCGGGATGAGGGTCTTTTCGTGGCGTGCCACCTCCCGGATCATCCGGTCCTGCCGGGCGATGTAACCGGCGTACTTGATCTCCGTTTCCAGCCGCTCCGCCAGCATGGGGGTGATCTCCTCTCCCCAGCCGATGATGCCCGCCACCAGCGGGTAGCTGATCTCGGGACGGCGCAGCAGCTCCTCGGCAATGCCGCCCTCGGCGGCGGGGGCAAGACCGGCGGCTTCCATGGCGGCGCGCAGGTCTGCGGTGCGCAGATGCGTCTCGTGCAGGCGGCGGCGCTCGGCTTCCAAAATGTTCTGGGTGTGCTGGTATTTTGCCCAGCGGTCATCCTGCACAAGGCCGTATTCCCTGCCAATGGGGGTCAGGCGCTGGTCGGCGTTGTCCTGCCGCAGGGTCAGCCGGTACTCGCTGCGGCTGGTCATCATACGGTAGGGGTCCATGACGCCCTTGGTGACAAGGTCGTCCACCAGCGTGCCCAGATAGCTGGTGTGCCGGGGCAGCACCAGCTGCTCCTTGCCCAGCGCGTTGCGGGCGGCGTTCAGACCCGCCAGCAGACCCTGCGCGGCGGCTTCCTCGTAGCCGGAGGTGCCGTTGAACTGCCCTGCCCCGTACAGACCCCGCACCACCTTGCTTTCCAGCGTGGCTTCCAGACTGGTGGGGTCTACGCAGTCATACTCGATGGCGTAGGCGGGGCGCATGATCTCCAGATGCTCAAAGCCCTTGATGCTGTGGTAAAAGGCGTTCTGCACGTCCTCCGGCAGGCTGCTGGACGCCCCCTGCAAATACATTTCCTCGGTGTTCTCGCCGCAGGGCTCTACAAAGAGCGGGTGGCGGTCCTTGCCGGAGAAGCGCACCACCTTATCCTCGATGGAGGGGCAGTAGCGCGGGCCGACACCCTCGATCATGCCGCCGTACAGCGGGCTGCGCTGGATATTATCCAGAATGATTTTATGCGTCTCGGGGTTCGTGTAGGCGATCCAGCATTCCACCTTGTTGTGCATGGGTGCATCGGTCAGAAAACTGAAGGGCTGCAATTCGCTGTCCGGGTCGCCGGGCTGGCACTCCAGCTTGGAAAAATCAATGCTGCGGCGGTGCACCCGGGCGGGCGTACCGGTCTTGAACCGGCGCAGCGGCAGACCGGCGGCTTTCAGGCTGTCGGTCAAAGCGTTGGCGGCGTGCATTCCATCCGGGCCGGAGGCATACCACGCATCGCCCACAAAAATTTTGCCGCCGAGGTTCGTACCGGTGGCCAGCACCACGCACTTGGCAGTGTACTCGCCGTGCAGCTGGGTGACAACGCCCTTCACATGACCGTCCTCGACTTCCAGCGCTACCACCTCGGCCTGATGGATAGCCAGACCCGGGGTCTGTTCCAGCGCGTGCTTCATGTATTCGTTGTAGCGGCGGCGGTCGGTCTGCACCCGCAGTGCGTGCACGGCGGGGCCTTTGCCCTTGTTCAGCATCCGGCTTTGCAGGTAGGTAGCGTCTGCCGCCAGACCCATCACGCCGCCCAGCGCGTCCACCTCCCGCACCAGCGTGCCCTTGGCGGTGCCGCCGATGCTGGGGTTGCAGGGCATATTGCCGATGGCGTCCAGACTCATGGTAAAGACAGCCGTTTTTGCGCCCAGCACAGCAGCTGCGTGGGCGGCTTCGATGCCCGCATGGCCGGCGCCGATGACGATGACATCATAATCTCCTAAGTGGTTCATATACTTTCGGGTTTCCTCTAATCAATGATTTAAAATGATAATACCCCTTCCGTCATCGCCTGCGGCGATGCCACCTTCCCCAAGGGGACGGCTTTT
>OGKD01001414.1_pt1 | contig 13110 bp, 7 predicted proteins | sample 1572371 | NCBI WGS metagenome assembly OGKD01 (sample SAMEA2582096, study PRJEB24529) | metagenome | biome: Human gut stool | place: China | collected 2011 | reverse complement strand
TGGGGGTCACCGACGCCTCGGAGCTGCCCCCGACCTACGGCGTGCCGTTCGACCGGGTGATCGGGCTGATCGCCGGAGGCGACGGCGCTTTGCGGCGGGCCGTGGAGCACGCCGAAGACGACACCGAAGGGGCCTGGCGCGACATGGCGCCCTACCACCCCACGGCCGGCGATGTGCTGATCGGCATCGCAGCATCGGGGACGACGCCCTACGTGATCGGCGGACTGCGCGCGGCGCGGCGCCACGGACTGCTGACCGGCTCGATCACCTGCAACCCCGCGTCGCCCGTAGCTGCCGAAGCGGAGTATGCGCTCGAAGCGGTCGTAGGACCGGAGTTCGTGACCGGATCGACGCGCATGAAGGCCGGAACGGCCCAGAAATTGATGCTCAACATGTTGTCTACGGCGGTAATGATCCGGCTGGGACGCGTCGAAGGCAACCGCATGGTCAACATGCAGCTGACCAACGACAAGCTCGTGGCCCGCGGAACGCGGATGGTCGCCGAGGCGTCGGGGCTTGACGAAACCGAGGCCCGCGAACTGCTGCTGCGCTGGGGTTCGGTGAAGCGGGCACTGGAGGAGATCGGAAAATAGACAAAACGAATACACACTTCGACGTACAAATCGCTTTCGACCGCCGTCATTGCCGCCTGCGGAGCCATCTACAAGCATGGCCCCGCCCCGGCCTCCCTCCGGAAGGGAGACGACGCATGCTCCCGGCAGTTGAAACGATAAAGCATATGACCGCATAAACAGAACAATGGCTAAACTTTTTTCCGACCGCGAAATACGCGCCATTGCGGTATTCCTGCCGTTGGCCGGGCTGCTGATCATAGCCCTGATGCTCGTACGCCCGGCAGCCGACCCCGAAGCGGCCCGCCGCGCCGAGGCCGAGATGGAGGAGGCGTTGCCCGCGGACAGCGTCGTGATGTCGCATTTCGACCCCAACACGGCCTCGTTCGACGACCTGCGGCGACTCGGGCTTACGAAGCACGAAGCGGTGAGCCTGCTGAAATACCGCGCCGCGGGCAAAGTGTTCCGCATTCCCGAGGACCTGACGCTCTGCTACGGCATCAGCGACTCGCTCTACCGGCGGCTCGAACCCTGGGTGCGCATCGGCCGCAAATACGCCATCGCACCCGAAAAATACCGCACGGGACGCATTCTCCCCGAACCGCTCGCACCCGGGCCGTTCCGCATCGACACCGTGAGCGCCCGCTACCTGCGCGCCATCGGGGCCTTGTCGAAGCGTCAGGCCGAGGCGTTCATCCGCTGGCGGGATTTGAGCGGCATCTACGACATGGAGGACCTGCGCGAATGCTACGTCGTGAGCGACTCGGTGGCCGCGGCGCTGGAACCCTACGTCATCTTCCCGGAACGGAAGGCGCGGCCGATCGAACAGCCCGTGGAGCTGAACACGGCCGATTCGGCGACGCTGCGCTCGGTTGTGGGCATCGGTCCCAGGACCGTCGTGGCGATCATGCACTACCGCGAACGGCTCGGCGGATTCGTCCGCGCGGAGCAACTCGCAGAGGTTCCGGGAGTGCGGGAACGCAATTATGAAAAAATTTTGAAACAAATTTACTGCGATAGTTGCAAAATTCGGAAAATTGATATTAACTTTGCAAGCCCGAAAGTGCTGGGGAAACACCCCTACATAGCACCGCAGGCATTACGAAAATTGCTGAAAGCAAGACAGTTGAAAGGAGGTTGGAGTACCGCTGGAGAATTGGTGGAACAGAACATATTGACCCGCGAGGAGGCAGCACGGCTGGCTCCTTATCTGCAATTCGGGTCGGACAGCGGACCTGCCGACGAATAAAACGAGCGTTTTTGGGGAAGATGCATCGAGGATGCGCACCCCGCAGTTTTCAGAACGAACAAACAGATTCAAAACAACAAAAAACAAAGAATATTATGATTATCATGCCGGTAAAAGAGGGCGAAAACATCGAGCGCGCCCTGAAAAAGTTCAAACGTAAATACGAGCGCACGGGCGTCTTGAAGGAGCTTCGCCGCCGCCAGTACTTCACCAAGCCTTCGATCGCGAAGCGCGAGGCGATGCAGCACGCCATTTACGTGGAACACATGTACCGCGACGACGAATAATTTCCGCAAGATATGAAACCAGAACCGGGAACACTCCGAAAGGAATGTTCCCGGTTTTTCTATGCCGTAATCAGCCCGATCAGCGCAGGAACAACAGTTCGCGATACTTCGGCAGCGGCCAGATCTGATCGTCGACGATCTCTTCCAGCTTGTCGATATGGCGGCGGATCTCGTCGAAGCAGACAGCCACGGTATCGTGGTAGGCAATGGCCTTTTCACGCGGGTCCTCGATCCGGTTGGCAACCTTGCGGGCGTCGATCATCTCGCCGGTGAGTTTCTGGATCGAGGCCGTATGGTCCTGAATCTTCTTGATAAGCAGAATGTCCGACGAGGCGTTCAGCCCTCCGATCTGATGCATCTTATAGACCTTGTCGAGCAACTGCGCCTCGTATTTCGAAGCGATCGGCACGATGTGGTTCATCGCCAGGTCGCCCAGCACGCGGCCTTCGATCTGGATTTTCTTGGTATAGGTCTCCCACTTCACCTCGGTGCGGGCTTCGAGTTCGACCTTGGTGAAAACCCCCATATCGCCGAACATCTTCAGGCTCTCCCTGTCCAGGTAGCGGTCGAAGATCAGCGGCGTCGACGTCTCGCAGTCCAGACCGCGCCGCTTCGCCTCGGCCTTCCACTCGTCCGAATAGCCGTTGCCGTCGAACCGGATGGCCTTGCAGGCCTTGATCATCTGCTTGAGCACCTCGTAAATGGCCCTCTCCTTCTTGGCCCCGGCCTCGATCTTGGCGTCCACGGCCTTCTTGAACTCGGTCAGTTCGTATGCCATCGCCGAGTTGAGCACGATCATCGCCTCGGCGCAGTTGTCCGACGAACCCACGGCGCGGAACTCGAAGCGGTTGCCCGTGAAGGCGAACGGCGAGGTGCGGTTGCGGTCGGTGTTGTCCAGCAGCAGCGTCGGGATGTGCGAAATGCCGCTCATCTTGAAGACGTTCTTGGCGTCGAAACGGATGGCATCGTCGCCCTTCGATGCGGCCAGCTTGTCCAGCACGGCCGACACCTGCGTTCCGAGGAAGGTCGAAATGATGGCGGGAGGCGCCTCGTTGGCGCCCAGCCGGTGAGCGTTCGTCGCGCTCATAATCGACGCCTTCAGCAGGCCGTTGTGCTTGTAAACCGCCGAAATGGCGTTCACCAGGAAAGTGATGAACTGGAGGTTCTCCGAAGCGGTCTTGCCCGGACCGAGCAGGTTCACGCCCGTATCGGTTCCCAGCGACCAGTTGTTGTGCTTGCCCGATCCGTTGATCCCCTTGAAGGGTTTTTCGTGCAGCAGCACGCGGAACTGGTGACGGCGGGCGATCTTGTCCATAATGGTCATCAGCAGCTGGTTGTGGTCGTTGGCCAGGTTGGCCTCCTCGTAAACCGGAGCCAGCTCGAACTGATTGGGAGCCACCTCGTTGTGGCGCGTCTTGACCGGAATTCCCAACTTCAGGCACTCGTATTCGAGGTCCTTCATAAAGGCCATCACACGCGTCGGAATCGCCCCGAAATAGTGGTCTTCCAACTGCTGGTTCTTGGCCGACTCGTGTCCCATGAGCGTACGCCCCGTGAGCATCAGGTCGGGACGCACGGCCCAAAGGCTCTCGTCCACGAGGAAATATTCCTGCTCCCAGCCCAGGTAGGAAAAGACCTTCTCGACATTCTTGTCGAAATAGCGGCACACCTCCGTGGCGGCCTTGTCGATGGCCGTCAGCGAGCGCAGCAGGGGCACTTTGTAGTCGAGCGCCTCGCCCGTGTAGGCGATGAAGACGGTAGGGATACAGAGCGTCGTGTCGACGATGAAGGCGGGCGACGTGGGGTCCCAGGCCGAGTAGCCGCGGGCCTCGAACGTATTGCGGATGCCGCCGTTGGGGAACGACGAGGCGTCGGGCTCCTGCTGCACGAGCAGCTTGCCGGAGAACTCCTCCAGCACGCCGCCCTGACCGTCCGGCTCGGCAAAGGCGTCGTGTTTCTCGGCCGTACCGCCCGTCAGGGGTTGAAACCAGTGGGTATAGTGGTCCGCACCGTGCTCCAGCGCCCACTGGCGCATACCCGCCGCGATGCTGTCGGCAACTTCGCGCGTAAGCGGCGTGCGTTTTTCCATCGTGTCGAGCAGGGCCGCATAGGTGCGCTTGTCGAGATACTTCCGCATAGCCGCACGTCCAAATACCTTCTTTCCGAAGTAGTCCGACGGGCGTCCCTCGGGAACTTTCACCTCGACGGCCGTGTGATTTATGGCCGCATCGACCATCTTGAATCTGAGTAATGATGACATATACCTGACTGATTAAGGGTTTAGTGTTCGTAGAAAAAACCGCGCGGGGAAGGACCCGATAATTGCAAACTAAAACCTAACCTGAAATTCAACCGGACAACTGCCTCCCGGCAGGACCTGCCGACCTAACTAACCCGGGGCCGCTCCCCCGCTGCGGTACATCTTTCGTTCCGGCTACAAATGTACGAATTATTCCGTTACGTTGTTTTTACAAAATCACCGTTTTTTCAAAAAACAGCCGTTTTTTTTCATCATTTTCCCGAAAAAACAACCGTTTTTCGCCGCACACACCCGAAAATTTCAGTCATTTTTCGAAAAACAGCCTCATTTTTCACGAAAAATCCCCAAAATACATTTTTTCGTTTTTTTCCAAAACAAGCAGAAATAAAGACCATTTTTTAACCATTCAACCACACCGAAGACAGCATCCGCGCCGGGCCGTCCGGAAATGCGGCGGGCGGCGAAATCCGGAAAAATTCCGCTGCACTGTTATTTTCGTAACAATTTCTTGTTACAATTCGGTAATTAATTTGTAACTTTACGTGCAATTTTGAAACAGAACGAAACTACACACATACTAATCTCTAAATAGTCATGGCAAATACCAAACGTGAAAAGCTGTTCACCGAGTTCCCGCCGGTCCCGACCGAAAAGTGGGAAGAGGTGATTACAGCCGACCTGAAAGGAGCCGATTACGAGCGCAAGCTGGTGTGGCGTACGGGAGAAGGATTCAACGTCCGCCCCTACTACCGCGCCGAAAACCTCGAAGGCATCCGTTTTCTGGGCTCGCAGGCAGGCGAGTTCCCGTACGTCAGAGGTACGCGCAGCCACAATCGCTGGCGCGTGCATCAGACCGTCGAGGTAAAATGTCCCAGGGAGGCCAACGCCGAGGCGCTGAAACTCCTCAACTCGGGCGTCGATTCATTGGGCTTCTCAATCGCGAAGGAGGGCTTCACGGCCGAAGAACTCGATCAGCTGCTCGCCGGAATCTCGATCCCGGCCATCGAAATGGTCTTCTGCGGCGCGCAGACGGGCAGCATCGCCGAACTGGTGATCGCCAAGCTCGAAAAGGAAGGCACTGCCTCCGAGGCGCACGTGGCCTTCTCGATCGACCCGCTGGTCAAGGGACTGTCGCAGAAAGGCGACTTCTGCTCGCCCAACGGCGAAAAGTGCTTCGCGAAGATCGCCTCGCTGATCGAAAAGACCCGCGAGTACAAGCACATCCGTATCGTGACCGTCTCGGCCGGCATCTTCTCGAACGCCGGATCGACCATCGTCGAGGAGCTGGCGTTCGCCCTCTCGGCCGGTAACGATTACATCGCGCGCCTGACCGACGCCGGCGTGGACGCCGAGCTGGCGGCCCGCAAGCTGCGCTTCTCGTTCTCGGTCACCTCGAACTACTTCCTCGAAATCGCCAAGTTCCGCGCGGCGCGCATGCTGTGGGCCAACATCGTCAAGGGTTACAACCCCTCGAAGAACTGCGCCTGCAAAATGCACATCCACGCCCGCACGGCAGACTGGAACCAGACCGTTTACGATCCCTATGTCAATATGCTCCGCGGCACGACGGAGGCCATGTCGGCCACCATCGCCGGCGTACATTCGCTGGAGGTGACGCCGTTCGACGCCGCGTTCGAAAGCCCCACGGAGTTCTCGAAGCGCATCGCCCGCAACGTCGAACTGCTCCTGAAGCACGAATCGCACTTCGACCAGGTGGTAGACCCCGCAGGCGGCTCGTACTACGTGGAGAACCTCACGCAGTCGATCGCCGCCGAGGCCTGGAAGCTCTTCCTCGAAATCGAGGAGAAGGGCGGCTACGCCGAGGCCTACAAGGCCGGCTTCATCAAGGAGCGCGTGGAGGCTTCGGCCGCCGCCAAGGACAAGGCCATCGCAACGCGCCGCCAGACGCTGCTCGGCGCCAACCAGTTCCCCAACTTCACGGAGGTGGCCCCGAAGGAGATCACCGCCGAAGCCGTCACCCGTCCCGCTGCCGAAGGCAACGTCCTCACGCCCTACCGCGGCGCCATGGCCTTCGAGGCGATGCGCCTGCACGTGGACCGCTCGGGCAAACAGCCCAAGGCGTTCATGCTCACCTGCGGCAACCTGGCGATGGCCCGCGCCCGTGCCCAGTTCTCGTGCAACTTCTTCGCCTGCGCCGGAATCCGCGTGCAGGACAACACCTTCTTCAAGTCGATCGAGGAGGGCGTGAAGGCCGCACTCGAATCGAAAGCCGAGATCGTGGTGGTCTGCGCTTCGGACGACGATTACGCAGAGGCCGCACCGAAGGTGAAGGAGCTGCTCGCCGGCAAAGCCATTCTCGTAGTCGCAGGCGCTCCCGCATGCGCACCCGAACTGGAGGCCCAGGGCATCACGAACTTCATCTCGGTGAAGTCGAACGTCCTGGAGACTCTGAAGTTTTATCTTAAAGAAATGGGCATCTGATCATGAGAGCTAAATTTTCAGAACTGACATACGAAGCAGGCGGGCAGAAGAGCTGCTGCGCCTCGAAAGGCTGCGGACAGGTGGAGCCGTGGCTGACGGCCGAGCGCATCCCCGTCAAGGGCGCCTATACGGCCGAAGACCTCGAAGGCATGGAGCACCTGAACTACGCGGCAGGCATCGCACCGTTCCTGCGCGGTCCCTATTCGACGATGTACGTGATGCGTCCGTGGACCATCCGCCAGTACGCCGGATTCTCGACCGCCGAGGAGTCCAACGCATTCTACCGCCGCAACCTCGCCGCCGGACAGAAAGGTCTGTCGGTGGCCTTCGACCTGGCAACGCACCGCGGTTACGACGCCGACCATCCGCGCGTGGTGGGCGACGTGGGCAAGGCCGGCGTGTCGATCTGCTCGGTGGAGGACATGAAGGTGCTCTTCAACGGCATTCCGCTCGACCGGATGTCGGTGTCGATGACCATGAACGGCGCCGTGCTGCCGATCCTGGCCTTCTACATCGTGACGGGCCTGGAGCAGGGCTGCACGCTCGACCAGCTGGCCGGTACGATCCAAAACGACATCCTCAAGGAGTTCATGGTGCGCAACACCTATATATATCCGCCCGAGTTCTCGATGCGGATCATCGCCGACATCTTCGAGTACACCTCGAAGAACATGCCCAAGTTCAACTCGATCTCGATTTCGGGTTACCACATGCAGGAGGCGGGCGCCACGAACGACATCGAGCTGGCCTACACGCTGGCCGACGGTCTCGAGTACCTGCGCGCCGGCGTCAACGCAGACATGTCGATCGACGCCTTCGCACCGCGTCTGTCGTTCTTCTGGGCCATCGGCATGAACCACTTCATGGAGATCGCCAAGATGCGCGCCGCGCGTATGCTGTGGGCCAAGATCGTTAAACAGTTCAACCCCAAGAACCCCAAGTCGCTGGCGCTGCGCACCCACTCGCAGACCTCGGGCTGGTCGCTCACCGAGCAGGACCCGTTCAACAACGTGGCCCGCACGGCCATCGAGGCCATGGGCGCCGCGCTGGGACACACCCAGTCGCTGCACACCAACGCCTTGGACGAGGCGATCGCCCTGCCGACCGACTTCTCGGCGCGTATTGCGCGTAACACGCAGATCTACATTCAGGAGGAGACCAACATCTGCCGCGAGGTCGACCCGTGGGCAGGTTCCTACTACATCGAGACGCTGACCAACGAGATCGCCCATAAAGCCTGGGAGCGCATCGAGGAGGTCGAGAAGCTGGGCGGTATGGCCAAGGCCATCGAGACCGGCATTCCGAAGATGCGCATCGAGGAGGCTTCGGCCCGCAAGCAGGCCCGCATCGACTCCGGCGAGGAGAAGATCATCGGCATCAACGAATACCGTCTGGAGAAGGAGGCCCCGATCGACATTCTCGCCGTGGACAACACGGCCGTGCGCGAGAGCCAGATCAAGCGACTCAAGGAACTGCGCGCCAACCGCGACGAAGCTGCCGTGAAGAAGGCGCTGGCCGCCATCACCGAGTGCGTGAAGACCAAGCAGGGCAACCTGCTCGAACTGGCCGTCGAGGCCGCCAAGGTCCGCGCCTCGCTGGGCGAAATCTCCGATGCCTGCGAAGTGGTCGTAGGCCGCTACAAAGCTGTTATCCGTTCCATTTCAGGTGTTTACTCTTCAGAAGTGAAAAACGACAAATCCTTCGAGCGCGCCAAGGAGCTGTGCGCCGAATTCGCCAAGAAAGAGGGCCGTCAGCCGCGCGTGATGATCGCCAAGCTCGGCCAGGACGGACACGACCGCGGCGCCAAGGTGGTCGCTACGGGTTATGCCGACATCGGCTTCGACGTCGACATGGGTCCGCTGTTCCAGACTCCGGAGGAGGCCGCCAAGCAGGCCGTCGAAAACGACGTACACGTAGTCGGCGTATCGTCGCTGGCCGCCGGCCACTTGACGCTCGTGCCGCAGATCATCGCCGAGTTGAAGAAGCTGGGCCGCGAGGACATCATCGTCATCGTCGGCGGCGTGATCCCCGCGCAGGACTACGATGAACTCTACCGCGACGGCGCCGCCGCCATCTTCGGCCCCGGTACGCCGATCGCCACGGCAGCCATCAAGATCCTCGAAATCCTGCTCGCCGAGTAAATTCCCGGCTCCGACAAGAGAAACGCCGCGGTCGCAAGACCGGGGCGTTTTTTGTTCCGGAGCACTTCGGGAGGGACTTTTTTCACCCGCCAAAGACCGGAACGGGAGTTTTTGCATTATCTTTACGACTGAAATACACAAATTCATTCATTCCAACGTTCCATTCGCATGAAGAAAACCCTCATTCTGTTGCTTGCCTGCTGTGCCTGCATCCGGTCGCAGGCGCAGACTCCGGAGGCGGCCGCCGCACCGGAACCCTCCGTAACCCGGACCGACAGCACCCTGACATTCCCCGAACCCGAATTCATCGGCCAGGCACTGGCTATCCGGCCCGACAACAGAACCGAGCAGCTCGTTCAGGAGAGCCTGGCTCCCCGCCACCGTTCGTCCACCGGGCAGAAACTGTTCGGCATCGGAAAGAACCACATCGACGAAATGACGCTGAAAGGCGCGCAGTCCCCCGTCCGGCTCCGGAAGAGCGACGGCATCGCCTTTATCATCCGCGTTCCGGACAACCTGATCGACCCGATGTCGGTGATCAGCGTCTTCCGGTTCAAGGTCAAGAAGAAGATGCGGATCGCCGAATACGCGTCGGTCGGAACCTTCGGCAACCAGCAGCGCAACACGCTGGAACGGCAGCCCTTCACCTCGCGCCGGTTCGGAAGCAGCTCCTACCTCATCATCCTGAAAGGCGTCGAGACCGGAGAATACGGCATCACGGTCGATGCGCTGGGCAGTCTCAACGTTTCGACATTCGGGGTGGACGAATAAACCCGCGTTCCATGACAAACAATCCCCGCAACCGAGGTTGCGGGGATTGTTCTTTCGGCAGCCGGCAATGGAATCACAGGCAGGCCTCCAGAATCCGGCGGGCCATGGCGCCGTCGACGTTCTGCGCCTCGCCGAACCGATCGCCCGCAGCCGTGAAGCGGCGTTCGATCTCGGCGATGGTCTCTTCGCCGATACCCTCCTCCGAAAGGCGTGTCGAGAGGCCCAGCGAACGGAAGAACGCCTCGTTGGCCGCAATCGTACGGTCGATGCGCTCCTCCTCCGAACCGCCGGCAATGCCCCAGATACGCTCGCCGTATTGCAGCAGTTTGCCGCGTTTCTGCCCGCGCAGCACGCGCAGCGTACCGTTGATGACAATGGCCAGCGTCGCGCCGTGCGTCAAGCCGTGCAGCGCCGTCAGCTCGTGGCCGATCATGTGCGTCGCCCAGTCCTGCGTCACGCCCATACGGATCATGTCGTTCAGGGCCAGCGTCGCCGAAAGCATGTATTCCGACATCGTGTCGTAATCGCGCTCGTCCGCCAGCGCTTTGGGAGCGATTTCGACCACCGTATGCAGGATGCCTTCGGCCCAGCGGTCCATCAGCCGCGACTGATGGGGCGTAGTCATATACTGCTCCAGCACATGCACGAAAGTATCCGCAAGTCCGCAGGCTACCTGACGCTTCGGCAGCGAATAGAGCGTCTCGGGATCGAGGATCGAGAAGACCGGATAATCGCCGTAGAAAGCATATTTTTCCTTGGTCTCGTAGCGCGAAATGACCGCCCCGGAGTTCATCTCGGAACCCGTGGCCGACATGGTGAGGACCGTAGCCAGCGGCACGGTCTTGCCGGCCTGCCCCTTGAGCACGATGTCCCATGCATCGCCGTCGTAGAGAAGGCCCGCAGCGATGAGTTTCGTACCGTCGATGACCGACCCGCCGCCGACAGCCAGCAGGAAGTCCACCTTCCGCTCTTTGCCCAGCGCAATGGCTTCGCGCAGGGTCTCGACCGACGGATTCGCCTCGATGCCCCAGAACTCGACCAGGTCGCGGCCTTCGAGTGCGGCGACGACCTGATCGTAGACGCCGTTACGCTTGACGCTTCCGCCGCCGAAGGTCAGCATGATGCGTTTTCCGGCGGGAATGAGCTTCGGCAGACGGGCGATCTGGCCCTTGCCGAAAACCAGTTTGGTCGGATTGTGATAGATGAAGTTGTTCATGGCGAATATTTATTTATCCTATTACGAAGAGAATGAATGACCGGACGGCTCCGAAACCGGATTGCACCTGGTTTGACAGGGCCTCCGGCTGTTAAAAGAGCCGTTACGCCTCTAAAGATACGAAAAAAGCCGGACTGCGCAGAGAATTCTCCGCTAATTTTCAATCTTTGCGGTGAGAGCTGCCGGTTTGTGCTTAAACGAAGCAGAGCGCGGATGGGTGTACCGGAGTACGTCCCATTCGCGCCCTGCGGGAGCAAGTGCAAAGATGCACCGTAAAATCAATCGTTTAGAAGTACTTGCCGCGCAGGTCCTGAATCTTGGCCATCTGCTGGATAGCCGGGATGGCGAACTGCTGGGCCATGCCCTCGGCCATGGCCTGGGCGCGCACTTTCTCGCCTTCGGCGGTCTGCTTGTCGTCGGTCTTGACATCCCCGACCTCGAAGACATAGACGCCCGAAAGTCCCTTCACGGGAGCCGACAGGGCACCCTTCTCGGCCGATGCGATGGCGCCCACCAGACGAGGCTCCATGCCCACGCCGTTCACGTAGAACGAACCGAAAGTCACATCGGAGAAGTCCTCCACCTCCGAGCCGAGACTTGCAGCCTGCTCGGCGAGGGTCGAACCCGAAAGGCTCTTGACGATATAATCGTATTTTTTGTCGCGAAGAAGCTGCGAACGGATCTGGGCCGAAACCTTATTCAGCGGTGCGTACTCGTTGTCGTCGATCTCGGTCAACGTGGCAATCACGTAGTCCTTGCCCACGTTGAAGATCGCCGAAAGGTCGCCCTCCTTCGCTCCGTAGGCCCAGCGGGCCACCTCGCGCGAATCCTCAAGGCCGCGGATCGTACGGTCGCCCTGGGCAATCGCAGCCACGCGGGGCGTCACGGCAGCCGTCGAAGCGGCATCTGCGAATGCGGCGGCCGAACCCTTGGCGTTGACCATGAACGAACCGGCCTGGTTGTGCACGTCGCGGCGCGTGGCGGCCGAAGCCTCCACGGGATAGGTGATCGTAGCCACCTGCACGTGTTTCGAAGGTTTGTCGGCACGGTATACCTGCATCAGCTGGATGGCGTCGCCCGAAGCGATCTTCACGATGTCTCCCTGTCTGGCATTGGCCAAAGCGGCGGCGAACTCGCCCGTGAAGGCCGAGAAAGGCAGCACTCCCACTTCACCGCCGTTGGCGGCCGTAGCGTCGTAAACCGAATAACGGGCAGCGGTCTGCGCGAAATCGCCCCCCTTCTTCAGCACCGTCAGCAGGCTGTCGGCAAGCGCCTCCTGCGCATAGGGCAGCACGATATGACGTACGCCCACCGAGTCGGGAACCATCTTCGAATCGAGCGCGCGGGACATCGTCCACTCGTTGTTCTTCAGCACGGGACCGTACATCTCGCCCGCCATCAGCGCCTTGGCCTCCTCGTCGGAGAGCTGTGCGGCGGAAACGTAGCTGTCGGCGATCTTGCCGTTGCGGTTGGCGCGGACGAAGGTCTTCACCTCCTCGGCGGCGGCGAACTCCCGGCCCACCTCCGTCACGCTCTTCTCAAGCGCCAGCAGGTCGTCGTCCGTGGGGGAGACCTCGAATACGACATACGAAATCGTACGCGACGGGGTCTGCTTGAACTGGTTCTTATGGCTGTTGTAGTAAGCCTTCACATCACCCGACGACACCTTGACGAGCGAATCGGGAACGGCCGAGAACTTCTTGCCGGCCCACTTGCCCGAGAAAGACTTGTTGGCGGCCTCGACACCGCGGGCGACCTCCAGCGAATTGACGTAAACGCCGCCCTTCACCAGTCCGAAGTACTTCTGCACCTCGCGCTCCAGACGGGCCTGCTCGTTGAGCTGCGCCCAGGCATTGGCCGCCTCGGGGTTGGTCTCGGCCTGCGCGAGGAACTGGCTGATGGCAGCCACGCTGTACTCGCCCGTGCGGGGATCGGCAAAAGCATTGTAGAAAGCCTGCGAAGGATGCTGTCCGCTGACCATCGCCAGACGCTCCGGCTCGGTGACGCGAAGTCCCATCCGGTCGAAACCGGGCGTCAGCACGTGCTTGGCGATCAGCGCCTGCCAGGCGGCATTGGCCAGCATGGCCGACTGCTGCTCGTCGCTCTCCGGCATGTTGTTCTGCGACTTGATCGTCTCGTACTGGTCGTAGTACTCCGAATAGTTGATCTTCT
>OGKD01001410.1_pt1 | contig 13145 bp, 5 predicted proteins | sample 1572371 | NCBI WGS metagenome assembly OGKD01 (sample SAMEA2582096, study PRJEB24529) | metagenome | biome: Human gut stool | place: China | collected 2011 | reverse complement strand
TTGTTCCCATTCCTTTATATAATAGTCAATCTCATAAGCTGACTCATTATAATATTCCATTCCGGCAAATGCTTGATGCTCTTTGAGCTGGGTGATCCATTTCCGGGCTTGGGGAACCGATTGGATCTCTTTTCCATTTCGTTTGGCATATCCGTAAGCATCAAAGCCGTGGTCACGTCCTAATTCCAGGCGTGTGAAAGACAAAGCGGTCTGAAGTTCGTGCAGCTTTTTACGCTCTTTTCCTTTTGCTTCGGAAACAAAATCTCCCATTTCATCATAGAATTTGATGAATTGATCCGGATAGAGGAATGCTTTTTCTGATTCTCTGATACCGGCATAAAGTCCGAGTCGTTTTCCGGATTGGGCGTTGTTCTCCAATTCAGTGTAGTAATCGTACAGCCATTTTTTTGATGCCGGATATTCCTGATTAAAGTAACTTCTGATTAAGTCATCGACCGGGAGTTCCGGGTTGATAAGGAGGGAGGATAATACAAAAGTCCTCATTTCATCGAAAGAAGAATAGCTATATCCGCTTCCGTTGAAGAATATACCGCTGGCTCCATGTTGTTTGAAGAATTGGAGTCTTTGTTGGGCTATCTTTAATATGGGAAAAGGAGTGAGGTAGTCGTCAAAGTTGTTGATATAGTCCCATATATAGATGTTATTCGTCACTTTCTTCCAGTTGTCGAGTTGGTCGGCAAATTTCTTGTCTTGCTCATCCTTGCCGTCTGTCCGGCGAAGTGGGTAGTCGATGGCGCTGACGATTACTCCGGTGTTGGAGGGGAGTTGTTTGTCGGTGACCTGTTGTGTGGTCAGATAAGAAGTCGTAAAGAAAAAATGCTTGGGAAAACGTTGTGAAAGGCGGATGATAAGTTCCGTAACGGCCGGAGTGGCATTCTTCTCTGTGTTTCCCAGTGCGGTGCAGGTGGTGCACGTGCAGGCATACGGAGCATCATCCGGGGCTATTACAAAACGGGAATTCCCCTTTTCACCGAAGTTATCTACAATATAACTTTCTATCTGGCGGTACATGTCCTCGGAAGAGAAACATAGTTGTGAGTCATCTGTTTTTCCATGAATGGTGGCGTATACTTTTTCCGCTTCTTTCCCCAATACTTTCCGCAGGTTGTGTCCCCATATTCCCCAGCTGTCGTCGAAGTTATTCAGGCCGATAACGCCTGTATGATCGGCGTTCAGGCCGTATGGGGAATAAATGCTTTGATAGTCAAATGCAAAGGTTCCGCAAGTATCATTGAGATTGATAAGGGCGGGAGGAAGATCCGAACCGTCTATGCGCGGGTCTTCTTTGCTGATTTTCTTGATTAGTTGGTATTGTAGCCAAAGCATTTGTTTGTCGTCACTTGCTGTCAACCTTATGTCAGAACCTTTGCAGGCTACTTTGAATCCTCTTTCTAATGTTGGGTCTATTTGTATGATGATGCGCCACATATCCATTTCGGAAACGCCAAAAGCTACCATTTCATCGTCGTTTGCACGCTTCTTGAGATGCTCGTACAGGTATTTCGCCCACCGGGTGTCTCTGTCGGTCGGATCCTCACCAATGGTGACGAGATACCCTTCTTTAGATGGGAACATCTCCGTGCGTGCCTGCATACGGCAGCCGGATAAAAGGCAGCAAATACATATCATTCCTGCCAATACAGGGCCAAGCGTATCAGAATGAAATATAAACTTGTGCATAGATGTTATATAAGTTTTTATAGCGTGTCGATATGGATTCTATCTGGTTGGACGGACTTGTCCCTCGCACCGTATTGGTTTGGTTATAATAGGTGTTCCAAGTGCCCATCAAGCCTATGGTAATGTTGGGACTGACCATATACTGACCTCCCAATCCCACCATGGTATTGGTGTGAGAGAAAGAGCCGGGCAGCGCATAGTCCAGTACGGCCGTTTCCGGTGCCGATCCGATGCTTGCCATGGCGTTGATATTTGTCTTTCCGTCATTAGCCGGGAAATACTTGGCGCCAATCTGAGCATTGTAATAGAAGTTGGAGTTGAAGAAGTGCATATCTATCTTCGTGTTGAGACGAACGACTTCAATGGTCTTGGCTAATTCTCCGCCTACAGTGAGTAGGTTAGTCTTTGACTCATTCCAACCCGTAAACAGATAGCCATTGTCTCCGGTGCCACCTGCAAAGAATTCATCGTTCCATTCATAACGCTTTGTGTAGGCGGCTACCCGTCTATAACCCACATGCGCACCTATTTCCCAATCATTCTTGAGATAATGCCGTAAAGCGACATCAGCCGTTATGTCCGGGAAGTATTTGGTCGCAAAGGCTGCATTGGCCGTGAGACTCCACTTCGGTGAGAAGTGATGCGTCCACTCACCTTGTACCTGAATGCCGACTCCTCCCGGTGTCTGCTCTTCCGCTTCCATGCTGTCGCTTGCCGAGCCACTTCGCCCTGCATAGTTGAGACGTCCTGTATAGCTGTTCTTCTGGCCTTTTCGGGTATATTCGGCTGTTGCAACAGAGGTAATGATATCTTCTTCTCCGTAGCGTGCACGGAGATAGGTCAAAGCAATCTCATTCTTGAGCATCATGCTTCTAAGGCCCGATAAATGTCGTTGGAAAGAGCGATATTCCATGATGGATGGCTCGTAGTACTTTTGGTAATAATAGGCTGAATCCGCTTGACGGTTGGCTTCATATACCACTCCCTTGGTGTACTTCAATGATTTGTTCTGACTGTCATAAAGCAAAGCTGTATCAAGAACAGCGAGAGCCTTTTCCGGTTCTTTGGCCTTTGTCAGTTGCAGGGCACGGTATTCACTGCTCTGTGAGAATGCGCCTATAATCTCTTTGTTGCTCGGGTATTTATTGAGTATCGGCTTCAGGAATTCCAAAGAAGCTTCGTATCTCTTGTCACGTTCAAGCACGGTAGCTCTTTTTGCCTGATAGAATGGTTCTTCAGGATAATAATTGATTCCTTGTGCTGTATATTTCTCGAATTCATCGTATTTTCCGAGTAAACCGGACGAATTGATGGCATACCGTAATCCGAGATCGCTTGATGGATTCAGGCTAATTAGCTTAACAGATTCCTCGTATGCTTTCTTCGTAGCTCCGGCTTCCATACATTTCTTGATGTAGGGCACTGCCAGTTCCTCGTATCCGATAACATAGAAAATACGCATATCCTCATCACTCTGCTCGATGGCAGATAGATACAGTTGCAAAGCCTCTTCGGTTTTATCCATTTTATCGAGAATAAATGCCCTTTTTAACGTGCCGTTTTCGTAATCAGGGAAGTGAAGAGTGATGGTGTCCAATGTTGCAAGTGCTTCATTGTAACGTTTCATATTGATATAGCAACTCAAGGCTTTTTCCCATGCGGCACCGTTCACTTCATTGTCGTCTACATGTTTTTGAGAAACGAACAATACGTGCGGCAATGCTTCTGCGTACAGACCGAGTTCCATCAGTTTTTCAGCTTTCTTCATGTGTTGTGCGCTCATGGCAAGCGTAATATCATAATCATCAGGATACATCTCATACATCTTTTTCAGCGTTGAATAGGCAAGATCATCCTCATTCATCTGGCGATAAAGCATATATTCTTTATAAAGAATTCCTTTATCATTGTTGCCATATTGTTTTTTAGCTTCTCTGATATAGAAGAGTGCGTCATCGGTATATCCCCGGGTGACGGAAGTGTTCAGCAGGTAGTCTAATGCTTCCTTGTTCTTATTACCTCCTTCGTAGGCCATGCCATATAATACATAAGGATCCCGCTGCTTCTCTGCTCGGGCAGCCTCCATTAACAGGTCGTTATACATACGCCGTATGGCAGGGCTGTTGTTTCTTCGCATTTGCTCGCGTATAAACGCCAGAGCTTCCGGATAACGTGCCAATTCACTGAGGATACTCGCCCTTTTGACGATAAGCGCACCGCTTCCCGGTATGGCAGCCAAACCGTTGGATGACCAGCCTAGAGCAGCTTCCCGGTTTCCTTCCTGTAAATGCAGGTTAATGATGTCCAGATAATATTCTTCGTTTTGAGGAGATACTTTGATGAGCTCCGTCAGCTTTTCGATAGCCTCTTTTCGGTTACCACCTTTTTTCATTTGCTGGTAGCCTACCTCCATGCTGTAGATATAATCCTTCCTTAGAATCGTATCGTTCGGGTAAATCTGATTGATTCGTTTCAACAGACGGTCTGCTTCCACATCGTTGTTCTGCTTGCGGTACAGTTCAATCTTTCTTCGCCATAAACCTCTCCAATACGGATTCACTTCCAGCAACTCATTAACGTAACAAATAGCACTGGAATAATTCTCGGTGATATCTTCTACATCTACCAGCAGATGTTTGGCATTGACGTTGTTGTAATTGTCATCTATCGCTTTGACAAGATGATAACGCGACTGGTCATAGTTCTTTTCGTGGAACCAGTATTTTCCCATGAGCCATTCAAGGTCAGAAACATTCGGGTATTTCTGAAGGCCCTCCTCCAACAGCTCTTTCCCTGCTTCCCATTCCTCGTTCGCAAAATGCTCCTGTACAATCTGGGCATATTGCTCCGGTGTCTGGAATCCGTTGTCGGTCCCGGAGGAAGAGGTTATCAGTAAAAACAGACAACCTAATATGGTGATCTTATGGAGAAATTCTCTGTTCATTCTATCTTGTCTTTAATCTTTCTTGTTTAAATCGTAGCAGGTTCGGGCTTCATTGCCGTTATATCAGTACCGTCTGCACTTTCTTCTTTCTGCTTGAATCCTTTCCGTTCCATGTTCTTCCACTTGAAGTCTCTATTGGTCAGATAACTGAGGTATCCTCTCAATGAACAGAAAGTGATGATGGGATGATAGAAGATGGGCTCCAATATGGACGCAATGATAATCCACAGGTATTCATATCCTCTTTTATATAGCATCCCGACATAGTAGTCGTAGGTAATAACAACGATGGAAAGGAACTGGCAGAACGTATAGATCGTCAGGTAAATCATCCATGCCGTGTTCCAGTTGACTGCTCCTGTAAAGGCCAGATAGATAAATACTATCAAACCGACGAGCTCGATGATTGGCGCCAGAAACTCAAAAACGAACATATAAGGCAGAGTTAACAGTCCCATCTGTTTATACGTCTTTTTGAAAATCATCTTACGATGGATATTAAGTGTCTGGAACAATCCCCGTGCCCAACGGGTACGTTGCCGGTAAAGCATTGCCAGGTTGGGAGGTCCTTCCGTCCAACAACAAGTATCAGGAATCTGTACGATCTTATAAGGACGGGAGAAGTCGCACATATATCCTACCATGCGGGTGATGAGGTCCATGTCTTCGGCAAAAGAGGGGGCATCGTATCCTCCGGCTGCAATCGCTACCGAACGGTCGAAAAGACCGAATCCACCGGAAACATTCGGCATACCATTGATTGCGGACCATCCCATCTTACCAATCAGATAGGAACGCATGTATTCCAGATTCTGGAAAAGTGGAATCGGTGTACGGGGAGTTCTAACGTCTATGATTTGTCCGTCTTTCACGACGCATCCGTTAGCCATCAACATCGTTCCGCTGACTGCAATTACTTGTTTTTCTGAAGATATAATGGGCGAGATACAACGATAAAGAGCATACTTTTCCAAAATGCAATCCACATCCGTGCAGATAAAATAAGGATGAGAAGCAACGTTGATACCCGCATTGGATGCATCCGCTTTGGTTCCTCCATTTTCTTTGTCTACAACGATGAGTCGGCTGTATTTCGGGTTGGAGGATTTGAGGAGTCTTCGGAACGGTCTGGTTTTGATTCGCTCGATATAAGCATAGGGCACTTCTACCAGTTCATAATATTCGGTCATCTTTTCCAATGTACTGTCCGTACTTCCATCATTTACAATAACCACCTCGAAAAGCGGATATTCCAATGCAAGCATGGAGTTCACATTATCAATGATTGTCTTTTCTTCATTGAAGGCAGGAGCAATTACCGAAATGCCCGGTGTATAGGGGGATTCCTTGATTGTTTTCCGCATATAGCTTTCCACATAGTAATCCTTTCTCCGTTTTAGAGAAATGAAAGAGAGGAAGGCGAATGTGACGAAGAATATCGCCAGCATGCTCGTATAAAAGAATACGAAATAATTGAAGAATGTAAATATTATATCTCTCATGTTCTCTAGTTTTACTGGTTGATTAACGGATGCTTGGTGTGGGCAAACAATATAGCTGTGTGGGAATCTGCTTTTCTTTCCAATTGATCGAATGTTTTCCTTCCCATTGCACTATACTCATAGAGGGCTTTGAGTATGACTCTCTTGGTTCCCCAGTTATCTGCTTCATCATAAGCATTGTAAAGAAATCCTAAAGCCTTATCGGTCTTTAGATCCGCAATAGCCGAAATGATTTGTCGTTTGACTTCTTCCGGTTGTACATTATACATTTCAATCAGCTTAGGTTCAACCTCTTTGTATTTTAGTTTACCTAAAGTCTTGATCGCTTCACCTCGTATTTCCACAGAACGGGCATTGAGTTGCTTCGCGAGAATTGGGGCACTTTCGGTTTCATTATATAGCCGGATTTCGTTGATAAAGAATATCTTAACGTTTTCTTCAGCTGAAGTATTCACCCATTTAATAAAGGTGGGTGTGTTATATCCCACTTTCTTACGGTGCTCCAAGATAGCGTGTAACTCCATCATGTCCCATTGCCTTAACTTCATGCCGATGTCTTCGTCGAAGAAGCGGAACGGGTCACCCTGGCTTAACCACATATAAGTATAGCGTGCCGAGTTTCTTAGTTCTAGTTCACGATGATAGAGGAAACGCACCAATACCGCTTCAGAGGCATAGCCATTGATGGACTGAATAAGTTTCAGAGCTTGTATCTTTGATCTTTTGGAACCGAATTGAAGTTCGCGTTCAAGGAAACGTGTGATTTGGAATACGGTTTGAATCGTTTGATAGTTTAGTTCATTGATCTCATCTTCATGCACACTCTTGATTTCTGTTAATAGTTGAGTGATAATGCGTAACTCGTTAGGTTTCGGGCGCTTTTTCGTATCATATTCTAATCTGTCAGCTATCTCTTCTTCACTCAATGTGTTGGAATCTAGTGAGATAGATTTCATTTCTTCATAATACTTATCAAATGCTTTATTGTATTTCCGCTTCTCTTTTCGCCTTTTAAATATACCATATATAATATGGAATAGGAGAAATAAGTACGCAATAATACAAAACATTACAGCAATTGAGCATATTCTTATGATTAAAGGATAGCCAATAAACTTGTAATATATCCAATAGAAATAATATTCTATGTAATCTATACCATACAGTACTTGATCCATTTCCCTTGATATATTTATATATAGAACTTGTATATTCGGAATAAAAGCTCTATATTTGTTGTATTGAATGTTCTGTCTAATGCAAATATACGAAATAACTTGTATATATTATCCAGTGTTCATGAACAGGCCTTTTGAGCCCTATTTTAGCTCTTGTGATTATTCTCGATGGAAAGGATTGAAATTACAAATAAAGGCAAGCAAAAAGCTATTAGGCGTTAAATATATTTTTGATAAGTTAACAAATGGAGCCTGAAAATAAGTGTGATAAGCCAGGTTCTCATGCGAAACAAAAACAAACAATAAATTTAAAAATTAAATTAAGATGAAAATTAAAAGTTTGATGTATGTCCTTATGGGGACAATGTTGGTTACTACTTCCTGCTCTGATAATGAGTTGGAAAAAGGTAACGATGGTTCGGGAACTGTTGACCCGGTAAATGCTTCTACACTTGTGAATGTATATTCCGATAAAAGTGGTTCTGAAGCGAGTCTGCTTGTGGGAGATGTATTAGTGAAAGATTCCCGTACTCTTACGTTGAATGTTCCTGCTGCTTGCGAGAAAGTGTATATGAAATACAATACAGTTTCGGGAACAGAAGCTACAAAAGAATTTGCTTTGTCTCCTGTTAGTCGTGGTGTAGATCAGAGTACTGGTTTCAATTTTGAAACAAACCGTCTGGCATCGGTAACTCTTGCGCTTCCTGAAGATGCAGTGCAGCCGACAAATGAAACGGACCAAGGCTATCTTTTCTATCATAACACAGGTGTGGTGATGTTCGAAGATGGTTGGCCTATTCAACTGGATTCATGGTATGATGAAGATTTCAACGATGTTGTATTCGAGTATGACTTGAAGGTGACTGAATGTCATAGTCAACAGATGATGGAGACTGTAGGAGGTAAAGAAGAATTGTTGTTGACTTTGGATGTTCGTGCTGTAGGTGGTATATACCCGACTGTGTTAGGTGTTGTACTGGATGGTTTGAAAAGCGAGTATGTTGATCGGATTACTGCAAGCCTTGTACTAAAAGGTGGTCAGGGAACAATGACAGACTTAGCTAAAGAGGAACTTTCTACAAAAAATATAGTGAAAGTTGAAAATAAAAATTGGAATTGGAGTAATGATACTCGCAAAGAACCGCGTTTCGCAATATTGACAGTGGATAAAGCACAAGCGGAAGGAACTGTTATTACACTGGATGGTTTAACTTCTTTGATGGATAATAATCAGGATATGTTTCAGGTAACACAAGGAAAAGTAAGAGAAGGACTACCTATGTTGCGTGCTGAAGTTAGACTGATTGGTAAAGAAGGATTAACTGGAGCTGAAAGAGATGCTCAGCTTGCAGCATTTAGAGAGTTGATTTTAGATACTAATAGACAGAATTTCTTTATTAAGGTGAACGGTGGTAAAGAAATACACATGAGGGGTTATGCACCGACTTCTGCTTACAAAGCAGAATATGAAGCATTGGTTGCGGGTGACACTACACTGGATGCAAATGTTTATTATTCAAATACCAAAGGTTCCACTTGGGGAGTTAAACTTCCGGTTGGCACACGTCATGCTTATGAACGTGTACCATTTAGAGAAGCATATCCTGATTTTACTAAATGGGTAGATAGTAAGGGTGCTTCAAACCAGAAATGGTATGAGAACTTTGTTGATGAAAAAACTATAAGATATTGGTAATGCAAATTATCAGTCAATACGTTATTTGAGTTATTTTGTACAATTTGAACCCCTCTTTTTTCGAAAAGAGGGGTTTCTTTGTATTCGGAAGAATAATCTTTAAACTAATACCGTAATGACGAAGCGATTTTTTATAGGCTACAGTTTGATTACTTTTTTTCTCTTAAATAGTGTGGTGCTTTTGGCACAGCACAAAGCTTCTTTTGTGCAGCAATGGAAAATAGAAGATGCATCCCATGCTTTGCAAATAATAGAAAGTGCAGATACATTAGAATTGATAGTTCCGGACGGACTGACTATGTGGTATCGGCAACGATTGACGGGCGATTATGAAATAAGTTATCGTATTTGTATGGTGATGCAAGGTGGAAAGTATGACCGCTTGAGTGATCTGAACTGCTTCTGGGCTGCCAATGATCCTAAATACCCTGATGATCTTTTTGCCCGTAGTCAGTGGCGTGACGGCATCTTTAAAAACTATAACACATTAAACCTTTTCTACGTTGGATACGGAGGAAATGATAACTCAACGACCCGTTTCCGTCGATACAAAGGAGAATATTACGGAGTGGCAGATGACAAGGTGAAACCTTTATTGAAAGAATATACCGATATCTCTCATTTACTCGTCCCCAATCAGTGGTATGAGATTCGGATTCGAGTGGAAAAGGGAATCACAACTTATTCTGTGAATGATGAAGAGTTGTTCCGCTATACCCTTGCGGGTGGTGAAGGTGACGGACACTTTGGTTTACGTCTTTTGCAGAATCACGTACTCTTTACAGATTTTAAAGCGACTATACTTTGACTTATATATTGAAAACCTAATAAGACTATATTTCCATGATGAAACAACCTTTTACTAAATTTGGAGTGACAACTCTGTTTTCTCTTTTGTGTTCAGCATTCCTTCATGCACAAGTTGTAACAGATGAACGGATGTTTTCTTTTGAAGAACCGCAAATACCGGATTGTATCACCGCTACCCATTCCCGCCTGTCGGTATCTGATCTGCATTATAAAGATGGAAAACATTCGTTGGAATGGACATTTGAACCGGGTGGTATATTGGAACTCAAGAAAGACCTGAAGTTTGAGAAGAAAGATCCGACCGGCAAGGATTTATATCTTTCGGCTTTTATTGTGTGGGTTTATAATGAAGTTCCCCAAGATGAGACCATTGAGTTTCAGTTTCTGAAAGACGGCAAACGATGCACATCTTTCCCTTTTGGTATTAATTTCAGTGGTTGGCGTGCCGCATGGGTTTGCTATGAACGTGATATGCAAGGCACACCGGAAGAAGGCATGAATGAACTCCGGATTATTGCTCCAAACTCAAAAGGAAGCCTTTTCATCGATCATTTGATTACGGCTACTAAGGTTGATGCACGTCAACAGACGGCCGATCTGCAAGTCCCTTTTGTCAATGCCGGGACCACCAACCATTGGCTGGTTGTCTATCAACACTCGCTTTTGAAACCGGATATTGAATTGACTCCTGTAGACGATAAGCAAAGAGCAGAAATGCAACTGTTGGAAAAGCGTTTTCGTGATATGATCTACACGAAAGGAAAAACGACTGATAAAGAAGTAGAAACCATCCGCAAGAAATATGATTTCTATCAGATAACTTACAAGAACGGCCAAGTATCGGGAGTACCTATTTACATGGTACGTGCTTCAGAAGCTTATGAACGGATCATACCGAACTGGGATAAAGATATGCTAACTAAACAGGGAGTGGAAATGCGTGCTTATTTCGACCTGATGAAAAGAATTGCCGTTGCATATAATAATGCGGCAAATCCGGTGATTCGGGAAGAAATGAAGAAGAAGTTCTTAGCAATGTACGATCACATAACCGATCAGGGGGTAGCTTATGGTAGTTGTTGGGGAAATATCCATCATTATGGCTATAGTGTTCGCGGTCTGTACCTGGCATATTTTCTGATGAAAGATGTGCTTAGGGAAACCGGGAAACTTCAGGAAGCCGAACGTACGTTACGTTGGTATGCGATTACTAACGAAGTATACCCTAAACCGGAAGTTAATGGAATTGATATGGACTCTTTCAATACACAGACCACAGGACGCATTGCCAGCATTTTAATGATGGAAGATACACCGGAAAAACTACAATATCTCCGGTCTTTCTCCCGTTGGATTGATTTTGGTTGCCGTCCTGCATTGGGATTATCCGGTTCGTTTAAAGTAGACGGAGGTGCTTTCCATCATCGAAATAACTATCCGGCTTATGCTGTGGGCGGACTCGATGGAGCAACCAATATGATTTATCTTTTCAGCCGGACGGAATTTGCTGTTTCCGAGTTAGCTCATGAAACAGTGAAAAATGTACTGTTGACCATGCGTTTCTATTGCAATAAGCTGAACTTCCCTCTTTCCATGTCCGGTCGTCATCCGGATGGAAAAGGTAAACTGGTTCCTATGCATTTTGCTATGATGGCTCTAGCTGGTTCTCCCGATGGAAAGGAGGAATATGATAGTGAAATGGCTTCTTCTTACCTCCGTCTGATTTCAGACCCAAGTATTGAAAATGACTCTCCCGAATATATGCCTAAGGTTTCAAATGCTGAAGAACGCAAGGTGGCAAAACGTCTTGTGGAGAAAGGTTTCCGTCCGGAACCGGACCCGCAAGGAAATATAGCGATGGGATATGGTTGCGTCTCTGTTCAACGTCGTAGCAATTGGTCGGCTGTGGCACGTGGACATTCCCGTTATCTATGGGCGGCAGAGCATTATCTGGGAGCAAATCTATACGGTCGCTACCTGGCACACGGCAGTTTGCAAATATTGACTGCTGCACCGGGACAGACAGTAACTCCCGCCACTAGCGGCTGGCAGCAGGAAGGTTTTGACTGGAACCGTATTCCGGGAGTGACATCTATTCATTTGCCATTGGAGCAATTGCAGGCTAAGGTGCTCAATGTGGATAGTTACTCTGGAATGGAAGAGATGCTTTACTCCGACGAGGCTTTTGCCGGTGGTTTGTCTCAACAGAAGATGAATGGTAATTTCGGAATGAAGTTACATGAGCATGATAAGTACAACGGATCACATCGGGCACGTAAATCTTACCATTTCATCGATGGAATGATTGTTTGTCTTGGTTCGGATATCGAAAATACAAATACGGAGTTCCCGACAGAAACGACTATCTTCCAATTGGCAGTTACTGATAAAGCAGGGCATGATTATTGGAAAAATTATCAAGGAGATAAGAAAGTATGGATGGATCATTTGGGAACGGGTTATTATGTTCCAACTCCCATCCGGTTTGAGAAGAACTTTCCTCAATACTCGCGAATGCAAAATACAGGAAAGGAAACAAAGGGTGATTGGGTTTCTTTGGTTGTAGATCATGGAAAGGCGCCGAAAAACGGAAGTTATGAATACGCTGTTCTGCCGCAGACGAATGAAGCTCTGATGAAGAAATTTGCAAAGAAGCCCACTTATAAGGTATTACAGCAAGACCGGAATGCACATATTGTAGAGTCCGTTTCCGAACAGATCATTTCTTATGTGTTGTTTGAAACTCCTGAAACGACATTGCCGGGTGGTTTATTACAACGTGTGGATACTTCCTGTCTGGTTATGACTCATAAAGAATCTGCTGATAAGATTAAGTTGACGGTGGCACAACCGGATTTGGCTTTGTATCGCGGTCCAAGCGATGAAGCGTTTGATAAAGATGGGAAACGCATCGAACGTAGTATCTATTCACGGCCATGGATTGAAAATGCCAGTAGTGAAATACCTGTGACTGTAACGATAAAAGGGCAATGGAATGTAGAAGAAACTCCGTTTTGTAAGGTGATTTCTTCTGATAAGAAGCAAACAGTTTTGCAGTTCAGTTGTAAAGATGGTGCTAGCTTTGAAGTGGAGTTAAGGAGATAAAAGTCAGACAACAGGAGATCATTTGCTTTCCTTGATAGGGGAACAGTAGTTTCTCTTGGAGAAACCATAGTTTCCATGCCGTTGAAACTATTGTTTCTCGGTGCTGAAACTACAGTTTCCCAATGCTGAAACTTTAGTTTCCCGGTACAAAACTTTTGGTTTCAAGCCTTGAAACTAAAAGTTTCCCCACGAGAAACAAAGGTAATGCA
>OGKD01001406.1_pt1 | contig 13151 bp, 9 predicted proteins | sample 1572371 | NCBI WGS metagenome assembly OGKD01 (sample SAMEA2582096, study PRJEB24529) | metagenome | biome: Human gut stool | place: China | collected 2011 | reverse complement strand
TTTTCATCAATGGCATCAATATCGGTCGCTATTGGTACGCCGGCCCTCAGCAAACGCTTTACATACCGGGCGTATGGCTGAACAAAGGAGAGAACAAAATCGTTATTTATGAGCAGCTGAATAATGACCGGAAGTCGAGCGTACGGACGGTCAAGACTCCTGTCTTGACAAAACTAAAGAAAATTACAGCCATGGAGAAAAAGAATCGTTTGATGGAAAAAACAGTAAGCCCGTTTAGCGTGGATGAGACGATGCGGGGGATCGAAGAGATTATCAAGTCTCAAGGAGGTTCCGTGTTCGCCGTGTTCGATCATGGGCGAAACGCTAGCGAGGTAGGGATGAAGCTGCCTCCGAATAAGGTGATCGTCTTCGGCTCGCCGAAAGTCGGGACTTTATTGATGCAGCAAGATCCGTCTATCTCTTTGGAGCTGCCGCTACGTATCTCCGTTTGGGAAGATGCGGACGGCAAGGTTTGGATTGGTTCCCCGAATCTGGAGACGATCGCCTCCGAATACGGGATGGAAAACAGCGGCGTCATCGAGAAGATGCAAGAGGCCGTAACGAATATCGTGAGTAAATCGATAGCCGGCAGCCGGTAAGGCTCACGGATCTAATGCGATAAGAGCTTAGGAGGATGTCGGTAAAACGGCGTCCTCTTTTCTTTTATATGGCCCAAGAGACTCGTTTACCGTGCTGTAGATTGATAATAAGGTTTAAAAGTAAAAATTAGGAATAGATTGTATTTTTTTATGCGGTTTTTAACATATTGTTGATTCTTGTGAAGGTGTCTTTTTGTTAACAAGAATAAGCCTTATTGGGTCTATAATAGCTATTTGTACGAACACATATCCGCAAGTTCAAGGGAATGTGAAAAAAATATGCATACTATTGTTGTTTATTAAGAATAATAATTTATATTTGTACCCGTATCCGAAGAGTGGATATAATTATTAATGTTAACCTATTTTTGTGTTATGATGAACAAACAGTTGGCTTTTGTTAAAAGCGGACTGGGTTTGGCACTTTGTTTCCTTATGGTCGGTGCGGGTGTAACCCCTCCAATCCATGCGTCTAACGCGAATGTGTCCATCTCCCAGCAAGCTAAGAAAGTTACCGGTACGGTAACTGACGCAAAGGGTGAACCCCTTTTGGGTGTGAATGTTGTAGTAAAAGGTACTACAAACGGTACGATTACCGACCTTGACGGTAAGTATTCCTTGGAAGTTGAGCCCAACTCCATTTTAGTCGTTTCCTACATTGGTTATGTATCTCAGCAAATTCCTGCTTCGGGAGAAGTGGTAAATGTGACTTTGAAAGAAGATACGCAAAACCTAGATGAGGTTGTAGTAGTAGGTTACGGTACGCAGCAGAAGAAGGACATCACTGGTTCTGTGGCGGTAGTCGATACGAAAGAGTTGCTGGCCTCTTCGGGATCTTCTGCTTCTCAGCAGTTGCAAGGTAAGGCAGCCGGTGTGTATGTGGGTGCTTCTGGTGCGCCCGGTTCCCAGACAATGGTTCGTATTCGTGGTATCAATACGATTAATGACAATGGTCCGTTGTATGTTATTGATGGTGTATCTACCCGTAATCAAGATTTGAGCTCCTTGAACCCGAATGACATCGAGAGTATGCAGGTATTGAAGGATGCCTCCTCTGCGGCTATTTATGGTGCGCAGGCTGCGAATGGTGTTATCTTAATCACTACGAAGAAGGGTACTAAATCCGGACAACCTAAATTGACATATGACGGTTATGTTGGTGTTCAGAAAACCGGGAAAAAGTATGATGTATTGAACTCTATGGATCGTTTGAATCTAGAATGGGCAGCAAAAGCAAATAACTATGCTCTGCTAGGTTCTGATGAGAAACCTTCTCACGTGCAATTTGGGACAGGCGATAAACCAATTATCCCTAATTATATGACCCAAGCGGGAGCTGGTGGTCGTCAAGATATTGATCCTAACTCGTATAGCTATCCGGATAACACATTAGCTCCATTCTCTGATACAGATTGGTGGGATGAGATAGACCGTCCTGCTATGATGCAGAATCACCAAATCAGCTTGGCAGGTGGTACAGAGAAAGGAACTTATAATTTGAGTGCGAACTATTTTAAACAAGATGGTACAGTGATTGATACGTATTATCAAAGATACCAAGTACGTGCGAATACTCAATTTAATGTTCGTGATTGGTTACGTGTTGGTGAGAATCTAACTTATTCTTTCACGAAAGATTTAGGACGTACGGCTGAGGCTGCTGAAAGTAATATTTATTCATGGACTTATCGTGCTTCTCCTTTTGTTCCTGTTTATGATATCGCTGGGAATTTCGCTGGTTCAAAATTCGCTGGAACTGGGAATTTCCAAAACCCTGTGGCGATCAAGAAAAGAGAGGTTGGAAACTATTGGACTAATAATCGTATTTTCGGAAACTTGTGGGCTGAGGTCGATTTATACAGAGGTTTGACATTCCGTACTAATTTTGGTATAGATTATACCAATAATTATTCTTATCGCATGGAGAAGAAGAACCTTGAGTTTTCAGAGACTCCGGGTGATAATAACTTGGAAGAGAAGAGTGGCTTCAACTATCGCTGGATGTGGACGAATACGTTGACTTACAATGCCACGTTCAATGATATCCATAAACTGACTGTTTTGTTGGGTACGGAGGCTATTCGCGACGGTTTGGGCCGTGAGATGACAGGTAGACGATATAATTACTTTTACGAGGATAATGTGGATACATGGGTCTTGAATATGGGTGAGAATAACGCTCGTCGTATTGCGGAGTCTAAGTATCAAGGAGAGTTTGCCTTGTTTGGTATGTTTGGTCGTGTAGACTATTCATTTGCGGACAAATATTTGATTACAGGCATTGTGCGTCGTGATGGTGTATCTCGTTTTTCAAAATCAAATCGTTATGGTGTATTCCCTTCCGTATCTTTGGGCTGGCGTATATCCCAAGAGTCATTCATGGATAACACGAGGGATTGGCTGGATGACTTGAAATTGCGTGTGGGTTATGGACAAACAGGAAACTCCGAGATGAATCGTAAGACTAATTATGCGTATGAATATTCAACGGATCCTACTAAAACAAACTATGATATCACTGGTGCTAACAATTCTACGGCTACGGGTTTCCGTTTGCAACGTTATGGAAATGAGGATACGAAATGGGAGGCGACAGAGATGTATAATGTCGGTCTGGATGCCACCTTCTTGAATGGTAAGTTCAGTGCCGGTCTGGAATGGTACTCAAAGAAGACCACGGATATGTTGATCGAGGCTCCTTATTCTGCTTTGGCGGGTGAGTCTGACAAGCCTTATATCAATTTCGGTGATATGAAGAATACCGGTGTAGACTTCAATTTCAATTATCGTGATACAAGAGGAGACTGGAGCTGGGATATCAATATGAACTTGAGCCATTATAAGAATGAGATCACGAAATTATCTTTGGCTGATGACTATGCGATTACGAAAACAGGCGCTCGCTTAGGTGATCCGATCTGTTGGACAACGAAGGGACAGCCCATCTCTATGTTCTACGGTTATAAGCAAGAGGGATTCTATGAGACTCCGGAAGAAGTCATGGCGTTACCTCCTTTAGGACAGACCATCGAGAATTTGGAGGCTGCGAAACGTTGGGTAGGTAAGTTCAAGTTCGCCGATACGAATGGTGATAAGAAACTTAACTCTGAAGACCGTACTTTTATTGGTAATCCGCATCCCGATTTGATCATGGGCTTGAACGCTAGCGTGACATGGAAGAATTGGGACTTCACGATGTTCTGGTATTCTACGATTGGAAATGAGATATTCAATAATACGAAGTACTTTACAGACTTTTGGTTGTTTGAGGGCAATAAGTCCGAGCGTATGCGCGACTTGTCATGGAAACCGGGGGCTGATAACAGTAAAGCTATCTTGCCCGTTCTTGATTATCAAGATGGTTATTCGGGAAATTACTCAAGTTCGTATTATGTTGAGAATGGATCATTCTTACGTCTGAAGAATTTGGTGCTTGGATATACATTCCCGAAGGAATTAATGCAGAAGGCCACGATCTCGAACCTGCGTGTCTATGTGCAGGCCGAGAATATATTGACGATCACCGGTTATTCGGGTCTGGATCCGGAGTTTACGAATGCTAACGTATCCGAGGGTAACGGCTCCGATTTACGAAGAGGGATGGATATGGGAGGATGGCCTACTACGATGCGTTTCTTGTTTGGCGTAAACTTCGCATTCTGATGATGAGCTTTGTTATTGTTAAATCGAAAAAGATTATATTATGAAATATAGATATATAATAACCCTAGGGTTTGCTTCTCTATTGACCTTGGGTTCTTGTGGTGAGGATTTTTTGTATAAATCTCCGCAGGGTAGTATTGACGAGGCGCAGTTGACTACGCCTGATGGAGTAGAGTTGCTGGTTATAAATGCTTATGCGAACCTTACGGAAAACGATTGGGGAGCCAGTCCGTTTAACTGGGCTATGGGTGGCATGTATGGTGGTGATGCCAATAAGGGATCAGACCCCGGCGATCAGTCCGTTTTGAACGAGATGGAGCTATATAACACGGTATCTACAAATAGTTACTTGAACGAAAAGTGGAAGTGGACTTATAAAGGGGTGAAGCGTGTGAATAAGGCTTTGAACGTAATGGATAATGTTGAGGCATTATCTCCGGAAAGGAAAAGTTTACGTACGGCAGAACTGATGTTCTTGCGTGCCATGTTTTATTTCGAGAGCATAAAGGTATTTGGTCCGTTTATCCCGTATTATGATGAGACAGCAACGGATAATAATCCGATGATACATAATGATAAAGACATTTACGAGAACGTACTCGCTGATGTTGATAAGGCAATTGCAGGCCTGCCGGATACGCAAGAAGAGGTCGGACGTATCAATGTATGGGCCGCAAAGGGATTGAAGGCAAAGATGCTTATGCAGAAGGGCGATATGGCCGCCGCCAAGCCTATCTTGAAGGATCTCTTGGACAATGGTAAGACAAATGCGGGTATAAGATTCGGATTGCAAGATAATATGTCTACTAACTGGGATACCAATTTCGATAATAAATCCGCTGAATCTATTTTTGAGCTCCAATTCTCTGTGGATGCTAATGATAATGGCAACTCGGGTATGTCCTTGTGTTATCCGCATAATTCAGGCCCAGGTGGATGTTGTGGATTTTATCAGCCTTCATATGAGTTGGTTAACTCTTATCAGGTTGACGCTAATGGTTTGCCTTATTTGAATGGTGAATACCGTGCGAAACCTTCCGTGACGAATAAAGACGAGGATAAGGTGAGTGTTAATGATAACTCTATCGCTGTAGACCCACGTTTGGATTTCGCTGTAGGACGTTTGGGTATTCCGTATAAAGATTGGGGTCTGCCTGCTACGGACTGGGTACGTAACCCTGTTAACGGTGGTGTGTTCATGCCGAAGAAACACGTATATAGCAAGGCTGAGTCTGACGCAGGGTTGGGAGGAAAAAGCTTCTCCGGTGGTTGGGCACCGGGTTCTGCCATGAATATCCAATATTTGAGTGTACGTGACGCTATGTTGCTTTATGCGGAATGTTTGGCTAATGATGGTGATTTAAGAGGTGCTATGGAGCTAGTGAACAAGATTCGTAAACGTGCTTCATTGGATGTCAATATCGTGAAAGCGGACGGTAAACCTGCCGCTAATTATAAAATCGCTGAGTATCCCTCGTCTCACGCTGCTTTCTCTGATAAGAATACCTGTATCAAGGCTGTTCGTATGGAACGTAAGCTTGAGTTAGCGATGGAAGGACAACGTTGGTTTGACTTGCAACGTTGGGGTGGCGATGTGATGGCTGCGGAGTTGAAGGCTTATATCGATTATGAGAAGAAATACATTCCGAAATTTGCGGGTGCCTCTTATTTGCCTGCAACTAAGACCATGTTCCCCGTTCCGGATGAGCAGATCTTGACCATGGGTAATGACGAGAGCGGCAAACCTTATTTGGTTCAGCCGGATGCTTGGAAATAAAATTAATTAAAAAGCTTTGTATCGAACTATATTTCCTAATAGCAGGAAATAAATCTCTGTTTTACTAAAGTATAGGGTATTTACTGATGAATATCCTATACTTAAATGTCTAAATAATAGTATTATTTGTTTTTAGATCTAATTAATGAACTCATGAAAAAGTTATTATTTGTTTTTATACTACAATTATTCTGTATCGGTGCTTTTTCGCAGACTGTAGATATCATTGGTGAAGATTACGTTGTTGCTGGATCTACACATAGTTATACTGCAAGAACATCAATAATAGATCCTAATTATCTATACAATTGGCAAATTGATGGAGGTTCTCTTATTGGGTGGGGGCAGACCGTTGATGTGAAATGGGATAATACTATTTCTAGTATTAAGAGGATTAGAGTTCATTGCATAGTTCAATATCGCGGAGATCGGACGTGTGATGCTGTATTGTATGTTCATACTTTGAATGGATCTGCGACTATCGTTACAACATCTCCTTTTGGTGAACTTTGTTTAAAGGAACCGGATGTGCTAGGACAGTATTTGCCTAATTTGTGTAGTAATAGTTTGTGACACATACGATGTTAAAGATAAAAGTATAGCATAAGTATCCAATAAAAAAAGACTTGGTAGATTCTCTTTAGTCTTTTATTTATTGATCAAGAACCTTTTTATAAAGGGGGTGGAAAGAATCGTTTTGCTTTTCATCCCTTTTATTCTTTATCGGTTATAATGAAGGGACTGTAATAGTAAACAATAAATACACAAAATTATGAAATGGCTCGGTTTATTTATAAGTATATGCTTTTTTATATTTGCTTGTGTATCTGAATACGAGCCAAGTTCTATAGAGATACGATTAAGCCGTAGCGTAAAAATATTGGATGATTTTGGTGAAGAAGAATCGATAACCGATGCGAACGTCTTTATCGAATGTGACCAAGGATTTACTTTTGAGCCTGTTAGCGTAAGCGAAGAAGGTGTTTATATTTTAAAGGTTGATAAGTTAGAGCCTGCGTATAAATATAGATTATCAATAAATTGGAATGATAAAGAATATAAATCTGAATATTTATCCCCTCTAGATACTCCGGCCATTGATAGTATATCTGTTGAAAGTCCAGCATCGGAAAAACCTGTCTATATTTGTGTCACGACACATGATAATGAGCTTGAACCTACTTATTATAAATGGAGTTATCGGGAAATATGGGAATTTAACGCAGATCTGTTTGCGAACGCCGGATATTTGAATGATAAATTCTATATGTTTGAAAGACATACGTCACAAAATACCTATTATTGCTGGGGAAGGGATAGCTCAAAAGTTATGTTATTGGCGACAACGGATAAGTTGACGGAAAATCTTATATATGAGAAAGAACTAATTGAGATCCCCCGAGACCATGATAAGTTGAAAATCCTTTATTATATAGAAGTTCAGCAGAATCGCATACGGAAAGAGGCTTATGAGTATTTTAAGAATATACAAAGAAATATAGAGCAAACAGGAAGCATCTTTTCTCCTATACCTACCGAGGTGAGGGGTAACATTGTTTGCGTATCCGATCCGAAGGAATGGGTATTAGGTTATGTGGATGTAACCAGTACAACGATTATGAAACGCTTTATGCCGGAGCTAAGAGATTTCTATGAGACTTCTTATGACTGTGCGAAGAATATCTTGACAGGAATGGCACCGGATGGTTATACTTATTATATTTATAGTGGGGCGCCAACTGTTCCTAATCGCTATGCGCCCTTTCGCTGTGTAGATTGTACTTATGATGGCCGAGGTACGAAGAATAAACCTTCTTGGTGGCCTACGGATCATTTATAGGTGTTAATTCTGGAAAAAAGAAGACTTATGAAACAGCTAGGTTTATTTATAAGCATATGTATTTTGATGGGAGCTTGTGTCTCCGAATATGAGCCTAATTACGAGAATCAGCTTGAGGGTCTGCTTGTCGTGGATGGGACGATTACCAGCGGGGAAACGATCATAAAGTTAAGTCGCAGTATTGCTATGTCTGAAAAGTTTTCGGGTAAGGAATACGTGAATAACGCTAAGCTATCCGTGGAGAATGATAAAGGAATTGTCATTTCTAATAGCCAATTAAGGGATAGTGGTGAATATGTAATAAATGTAGGAGAATTGGATGTTTCCTCTAAGTATCGTTTGAATATTATGATTGCGGATGATATTTATCAATCCGAATATTTATCTCCGCTGATCATCCCGGAGATAGATAGTATCTCTTGGCAGAAGAAAGGGGAAGGGGAACCTTTATATATTTGCGTAACCTCACATGATCCTTTGGATCAATCTCCTTATTACCGGTGGACCTATAAAGAAGATTGGGAATTCCACGCCCGGTATAAGGCGAACGCTGCGTACATTCCGGGGAAAGGCATTGTAATGTTCGACTTTAAGACTTCCAATAACCTATATTATTGTTGGGGAAGCGATAGTTCTAAAATCATATTATATTAGGAAGTACGGAAAAGTTGACAGAGAATCTTATCTATCAACATAAGTTGATCGAGATCGAACCCGATCATGATAAGCTCTCCTACCTTTATCATATAGATGTCTATCAAGCCTTGGTAAGTAAAGACGCTTATAAGTATCTCTCTAATCTACAGAAGAACATCAGTCAAACCGGGAGTTTGTTCGCCCCATTACCGGCGGAATATAAAGGGAATGTGAAATGCGCGACCAGTCCGGAACAGCCGGTTATCGGCTATGTGGATGTCGCCACGATCACTCATAAGTCAATATATCTACCAACTAGCGATGAGCTATATGAGCAGCAAGCATCCAGTTGTTCTGTTATTCCGGCTTCTACGTTCAAGAATTTTTCAGAGGCTTATGCGAGCGGATTTAATATTTTAAGTTTAAATGTGGCATACTCTGAGTATAGGTGTGTGGATTGCACGAATAGTGGCAGAGGTACAAAGGATAGGCCTTCTTGGTGGCCTACGGATCATTATTGATTATTGAGGTGGATATGTGCTTGGGATTAGGTATAAAAGATATATATATTCGATCAAAATTTACCGGACGCAAACTAAGGGTGGTCTGCGTCCGGTGTTTCCCCTAATATCCCCAGTACTTCAAGAGGCACCCCGCGCACCCCGCTATAAGGAGGGTGTAGCCGGAGATACCCAGCCAGTCCGCCCCGGGGGGCGGTGGGGAGGAGGGGTGCCGTCGTGGCGGAAGAGCGTCAGCGAGGCGCCGATCGCCGCCAGCGTCACCTCCGTCTCCCGCATGAGGAGAGAGAGGAGGGCTAGCAGGAGAAGGAACAGCGCCGGTAGCGTCTGTCGTTTCGGGAACAGGGGGATGCTGCGGGAAGATGACCCGGAGGAGCGCCGTGAGGCAACGGAGGATGAGTTCAAGGTATTTCATTTTAGTTGACAGTTGATGATAGGGGCGGCATCTGCCCGCCCTTTTGATTGACGATTGATAGTTGCGAGCTGATTTTTCGGCAAAGCTGGACGATCAGCTTACGATAGGCTTCCCGGTTGTCGCCGTTCACCTCGCTGATGTAGGGGCTGTAGGCGATGGCCTTGGCGTAGTCGGCGGGGAAACGGCTCATGGCGGCGGCCTGCGGGTAGGAGCAGACGAGGAGGCGGGCGAAGTCGAGGTAGGAGTTGCGTGCCGAGTCGTAGCGGCGGAACAGCAACTCGCCCCGCTTGTATCGGGCGGTGACGCGGCCCCCGTGCCAGAAGGCGTTGCTCGCCCCGTAGCCAGTGATGCCGAAATGGTTGTTGGCCTCCCGGGCTAGGCGGGAGGTGCCCCAGCCGCTTTCTAGGGCGGCTTGGGCAAGGAGGATGATGGGGTTTAGGTGGAAGCGGTCGCCGGCGGACTGGGCGTCGGCAAGGTGGGTGGAGATATAGGCTTGTTTCATGATATATACGATGAATTATGGTTTGATTTTTCTTGGAAAATTAATCTTAAATTACTATCTTTGAATAAGTTAATAAATAAACAGCATCAGTATGGAAAAGCGGGAGACCGGTGTCGGCGCCTATTATTTTTGTGATATAGCGATGAGTTATTTTCCCTTATTGTCGAAGAAGAAAGCCTCGGATAAGCTGTCCCGGTGGATACGTGTCAGCGGAAAGTTGATGGAGCGGCTGGAGGAGTGCGGATGGCATCCCCGCCAACGGATCTTATCGCCCCGTCAGCGGGAGTGCATCGTTTCTCATCTAGGGGAGCCTTGAGTCAGATTTCGTCGGGGGATTCGCTGTCGCCTCCTCCCGGGGCGGGTGCGTCGGGCACGATCTTCTCGAACTTGGCGAGGCCGGTGACGCTCTTTAGCGTCACGCTCGGACGGAAGACGATCCGGGGACGTTTGATAAGGGAGGCGTTGAAGTCGGACTCCAGCTTGGTGCCCTTGCTGCCGATCACGGCTTGGAAGTGGCCGAGATCGCCCAGCTGGACGGTCTCCCCTTTCTGGAGGCGTTGCTTGAGGATGTAGAGGAGGCCGTCTACCACGACCTGCACGTCGCCCCGGGAGGCGGTGCTGCGGTCGGCGATCTGGTCGCACAGCTCCTCGAAATCGCAGGTGCCGGTGGACTTGTTCACGGCGTAATACAACTTGGAGCCGGCGGCGGCTCCCTTGGTCATGTCTTTTCGTAAGACTAATCGGTACTTGATCGGCATAATGTCTGGTGTTTTATTGATTACGTCGTAAAGGTACGACATGCCGCCGGTGGGATTCCGGTCAACGGGGACGAAGGGGGGCGAGGTCGGGTGAATGGGGGTAAAGAGGTGATTTTAGGGGGGAGAATGCTTGTTTGTCAAGAAAAATAAGCGTATGTTTGCCTTATCAAAATTCGATTGACATGAAAAATTTACGGTATGAAAGAGAAAGACAAGCGGCGAGACGCGAGAGGTGAGTCCCGTGAACGGGCGAAGTGCCAGCGTGAGACGTTGGGCAAATATTTTTACGATTTGTCAAAACTGACGTTCACGGCATTGGTGCTGGGTGGAATAGCTATGTTATTCCAATCGGAAAAGATAGAGATAAGTATGATTGGAATGTTCATGGTAGGGATCTTGTTCTCTGTCGGGTTAGCTTTCTGTGGTAATAAAATCTTGAAATAATAAAGAGCTATGAATCCATTGACATTTCTTTTCGGGGTAATGCTATTGATACTTGTGGTGTTTATCGTTTGGATGTACACGCCATCCGGCAAGCGTTGGTTGGATAGCATGAAATAAAAGGACTATCGTATTTCCGGTCCGGACACTACTGTGTTTGGCTTCGGATACTACTGTGTTGGCTTCCCGGCACAATAGTGTTCGGTGCCAAACACAGTAGTGTTTTTTTGTGGGCGGCTGATGGTTGGCGGGTCAGCCCTCCACCCGCCTCACGCTCTGGCTTCCCAGCACCCTCCCGATCCGGTCGCTCAAGGCGAAACAATCCCTTAGTTCCCCGAGGCATGCCGCCCGCTCACCGGTCGAGGTAGCGGAGCGGAGGCGTGCGGCCGTGCGTTGTAGCCGGTCGTGTATGAAAGGCTCGGCGTAGAGGAAGAGCTGGCGTTCGGCCTCGTCGGGCAAGAGTTCGTCGGGGAGCCTTTCCGGCGGTCCCTCCTCCGGGTAGGAGGAACGGAGGGAGAGGATGAGGGCGGAAAGAGACTCGTCCGTGATCCCGTCCGGATGGCCGCCTCCCGAGAGGAGAGTCAGCAGGTCGAGATGGGCGGGTTCCGTCAGGGGCATCCCGCCGGCGGACAACTCGGAGGCGACCCATGCCGGGAGGGAGATACCGCTACCATCCCCGGCGTAGAACATCCGGTCGTGGTTGGCGAGGCAGAAACGCAGCAAGGCCCTTTCCCGGAGGCGTGCGGGAGGGAGGCCCGTCACTACTTCCGCCGGCCCTGTCCGGACAGGCTCGCCGGGAGAGGCGGACAACTCCTCACGCAATACGTCGAGAGGGATACCCGTAGCCTTGGAGAGCTCCTCCATCCGCCGGTACACGGCCAGCGGAGAGCCTACGAGACGGATCTCCCCGAGCACCTCCCGTATCCCCCCGGCGTCGGGTCCGCCTTTCCGCCCCGCCGCCTCCCGGATGCGGTGGCTCAGGTAATCCACCGCCTCTGTCCGCACGAGCCTGCGCAGCGCCTCGGCCCCTAGCCGGCGGAACACCTCGTCCGGGTCCATGCCACCGGGCAGGGGAAGGAGGCCCACCTCGCATCCCCGTGCCAGCAAGAGATGGGCGGAGCGGAGGGTGGCGGTCTGTCCCGCCGGGTCCGGGTCGAGGGCGAGCGTGACGTGCCCTGTCAGCCTCCGTATCACCCGCACGTGATCCTCGGTGAGCGCCGTGCCGCAAAGCCCGGCGGCGTGACGGATACCGGCGGCGTGGAAGGCGATCACGTCCTTGTAACCCTCGCATAGCAGCACGTCGCCCTCGGCGCGGACGGCCCTCACCGCCTCGTACAGGCCGTAGAGGATACGTCCCTTGTTGTACGCCTCGCTGTTGTCGGAGTTGACGTATTTGGCCGTTCCTGCCCCGTCCGCCCCCCGGTACCGCCCGGCGAAGCCCGCTATCTGCCCCCCGGTGGTCCTTACCGGGAAGACAAGCCGCCTCCGGAAGCGCCTGAAGCCCTCGGGGGCGTCGGGCGGGCAGATACCTACCCCGAAGTGGGAAAAGGTCTCACGGAGCGCCCTGAGGTCTTCCTCGCCGTTCTCGTCCTCGCCCGTTATCCCCTCGGCGGGATCGTAGGGAAGGAGGGAGCGGGCGAAGGCCTCGTTGCCGCGTAAGATCGCCTGTCGTGCCTCGTGCCGTCCGGCCTCTTCCGTGCCCCGTTCCTCCTCCACCTCGATGCCATACTTGCGGGCCAGCAGCCGTACGGCCTCCTCGAAGCCACATCCCTCCATGTGGCGCACGAGGCGTATGGGGTCCGCCGCCTCGCCGCAACTGAAGCATTTCCCGATATTGAGCGCCGGGCTGATCCGGAACGAGGGGTGACGCTCGTCGTGGAAAGGGCAGAGTGCCACGAGGTCCTTGCCGGAGCGCCGTAGCGTGAGGTACCCGGCCGCTACCTCGTCGATGCGGGCGGTTTCCCGTACCCGCAGTAAAGTGTCACGTGCGATCATCCGAACA
>OGKD01001404.1_pt1 | contig 13160 bp, 7 predicted proteins | sample 1572371 | NCBI WGS metagenome assembly OGKD01 (sample SAMEA2582096, study PRJEB24529) | metagenome | biome: Human gut stool | place: China | collected 2011 | reverse complement strand
CGATGGCCTTGAGGTACTTTGCCACCAGCCGGGCAATGGTGGTCTTGCCGGTGCCAGGATTGCCGGTGAAGATCATGTGCATGGACAGGCTGGCCGTCTTGAAGCCTGCCGCTGCCCGGCGCTGCTGCACCTGCAGGTTGTCGGCCAGACCGAACACATATTCCTTGACCGGGGCAAGACCCACAAGATCGTTCAGCTCAGCGCGGATCTCATCCACTGCGCCGGTATACTCGGCGGGCAGCAGGGCGAACAGCTCGCTCTCCGGCCCGTCGTTCAGCCGGAACCACACGCCGTCCGGCTTTGCGGTCAGGCTGACCGTGCCGGAAAGCTTTACATCGGTCTGCAGGCAGTATTCGCTCAGGGCGCGGAAGATGCGGCCGCAGGCTTCCGCCAATCCGGCCGCGCCCTTTTCCTTCGAGCACTGGGCAGCCACATAGTCCCGCACATCCGCCCCGGCGGAAAGGGTCAGGCCGAGGCGGGTGCTCACCTTCTGGGCCAGAGCGTTCAGCTGCTGCGCTGCCAGCGCCGCCAGGTCCTCACGGGCAAAGGGTGCAGTTGTACACACATCGCCCACAGCTGCCACAAACGGTGCGCCGAATTTATCGGCCAGCGCGTCCCGGCCCTTGCGGGAGAAGAAGATGAGGTACTTGCCGCAGGGGGTGATGCTGCTCACGGCACCCGGGGCAAGCGCCGTGCCGGCATCCACCAGAATGCCCTCTTTATTCACCAGATACCGGCTGGAAAGGGGCGCACTGCCCCTGACCGCGAGGTCAGACAACGTCTTGAGGAAGCCCGGGTAGCAGCTTTCGTAATGCTCAAAGATCACGATCTCGCCGGGGGCGTGGAGGGCGGCATACAGATCCTGTAAAAACAGCTTTTCTGCACCGGAATTGCCGTAAAGCGCCAGATCCATCGCCGCCGTTTTGTCGTTCTGCAAAAGGCCGCGGGCCGCCATGATGCGGGCGGTTTCTTCCAGCGCAAAATGCCGTCCGGTGCCCGGCCCGCCGCTGATGAGGATCACGTTCCGGGCGGCGGGGCGCTCGGTGCCCAGCACAAAGGGACGGCGCATGGCACGCACTACGCTGTCCACAAAAGCGTCCTGCCCGAGGACGGTCTTTTTCACCTCGGCGGCAAGGCCCTCAAAGCTGCCCAGATGCTCGGCAGGCACATCGGCCGTTCCCTTTGCCAGCAGGCCGTCATCCTCCATATCCCGCACAAGCCGCCGGGAGTCATCCAGCGCCGCGCGGGCGGCCGTGTCCTGCTGTTTCAGGCGGGCATTCTGCTGCTTGAGCAGTTCATCCAGCTGCTTCTGATTTTCCAGCAATGCGGCGTTCAGGTCTGCCGGGGCGGAAGCGCCCGGCTTTGCTTCAGGCCTGGCCGGGCTGCCGCCGAAGCGCGGCCGCCCGCCCGCGCCGAACACGCCGTTCATAAGGTTTTCCCAATCGTCGGTATATGCCATGGTTTTGCCCTCCGTCGGATCGTTTTCTTCCAGTATAGAGCAGGCCGGGCGGTTTTGCAATTCCCTCTTGCAAAATACACGGCAGTTGTTTACACTTATTTTATGGGAAATTCGTAAGAAGGAATGACGAACTATGTGTGCAGCAACCCCCGCCGAACGCAAGGCTCTGTTTGAAAGCGATGCCTTTGCCCGGCAGACTACCTATACCGGCCCTCTGGGGCAGGAATACTCCCTCGCCGGTACCCGGCTGCGGCTGTGGGCACCCACCGCCCAGAGCGTGGCTGTGAACCTCTACCGCAAGGGCGACAGCAGCGCCGCCATGGGTACCCTGCCGATGGAGCGCGGCCCGCAGGGCGTGTGGAGCATCTGGCTGCCCGGCGACCAGCACGGCCGGTACTATACCTATACGGTCACAGCGGACGGCGTGAGCCGCAAGACCATCGACCCTTACGCCCGGGCGGCGGGAGTCAACGGGCAGCGCGGCATGATCGTGAACCTCGGCCGCACCGACCCGCCCGGCTGGGAGCGGGATGTGCGCCCGGTGATCCTGCCCAGCCAGCGGGCTGTGTGGGAGGTGAGCGTGCGGGACTTTTCGCAGGACGCTGCCAGCGGTGTGCGCCCGGCGTGGCGCGGCAAGTTCATGGCCTTTACCCAGCAGAACACCACCCTGCACGGCGACGGCATCCACCCCACCTGCTTGAACTACCTCAAGCGGCTGGGAGTGAAGTACGTCCAGCTGATGCCCATCTTCGATTTCGGCAGCGTGGACGAGGCAAAGCCCCTGATGCGCCAGTACAACTGGGGCTACGACCCCACCAACTACAACATCCCGGAGGGCAGCTACTCCACCGACCCCACCCGGGGCGAGGTGCGCATCCGGGAATGCAAGGAGATGATCGCCGCTCTGCACGCGGCGGGCATCGGCGTGGTGATGGATGTGGTGTATAACCATATGTACCGCAACGAAAACCCGCTGAACGACACCGTGCCCTGCTATTTCTTCCGCCAGAACGAGGACGGCAGTTTTTCCAACGGCAGCGGCTGCGGCAACGAGTTTGCCAGCGAACGGGTGATGGCCCGGCGCTATATGATCGACTCCATCCTCTACTGGGCGCAGGAGTACCACATCGACGGTTTCCGGTTCGACCTGATGGGGCTGTACGATGTGGAGACCATCAACGCGGTGCGCGCCGCGCTGGACCGCCTGCCCGGCGGGCGGGATATCCTGATGTACGGCGAGCCGTGGCAGGGCGGCGGCAGCCAGCTGCACCGGTACGAGGCCAACAAGGTGAACCTGGCCATGCTGAACGAGCGCATCGGCATCTTCTGCGACGACACCCGCGACGCCATCAAGGGCGGCTGTTTCAATGCCCGGGAGCCGGGCTATGTGGAGGGCAAGCCCGGCAGCTTCTGGGACGTCGGCGGCGCGGTGGCCGCCTGGTGCCGCAGCGACCGTCTGCCACCCCACGCCCCCAGCCAGATCATAAGCTATGTGTCCGCCCACGACAACTTCACCTTGTGGGACAAACTGCTCTGCGTGCGCTACGAGCGGCCGGAGTTCACCGCCGCCGACAGCACCGCACTGGCCCAGAATCGGCTGGCGGCGGGCATCTACCTGACCAGCTTCGGCCTGCCCTTCCTGCAGGCGGGCGAGGAGTTTGCCCGCACCAAAAAGGGCGTGGGCAACAGCTACCGTTCCTCGCCCGCGCTGAACCGGCTGGACTGGAACCGCGCCGAGCAGTACCACCATCTGGTGGACTACTACCGGGGTCTTCTGGCGCTGCGGGCCAGGTTCCCGCGGCTGGGCGGAGCCGACCGCAATGCCCCGGACGCGCTGCAGTTCTTCTCGCTGGAGCAGCCCCTTGTAGGCTGGGCCCTGCCCGCCCAGTGGGGTGACGGTGCCGCGTGGGGCGCACTGTGTGTATTCTACAACCCCACCGATACCAGCCGCACTGTTCCGCTGCCCGGCGGGCGGTGGCAGCTGCTGAGCGATGGCACCTCGTCCAGCCTGTGGCGCGGCCCTGCAAGGGTGTACGAGCACGAAGCCGTGCTCATGCCTTACAGCGCAACCATCTTCGGGCAGATCGGATAAAACAGCAAAAAAGCTTCCCCCGTGCGGCGGACACCGCACGGGGGAAGCTTTTTTGTTTAAGAATTATTTCCAGAGAGTCGGGTTGCCATAGCGTGCATCCAGTGCATCGCTGAACCAGCGGCCATTCATGACATGGTGGATCATCTTCTGCTTCAGATCTTCCGACAGGGAAGTATCCGCATCCATGCGATCCATAATGGCATCATAGGTGGTGGAAACATCTACACATCCGATCTCTGCAGAAGAGGCAGAGGCATCCATGACCATGCTGACCTTTTCGCCCGGAGTCCAGTTCTTCCACTCAGGCAGAGAAGAAGTACCGGTGAACAGATTCCGCACACCGCCCAGCAGGTTGTCGTTGGGGTCTCCGGTGTACATGAAGTTCTTCAGGTAGCGGTTGAACAGAACAGCCATCTGCTGGTAGCCTGCGCCACTGAAATCGACCATGGCCGAATAATTGTTCGTAGTGGCAAGCAGCGGCACAAAAATGCCGTGGAATGCGCCCAGAACAGGGATCGTGGTCAGGGCATCCGGATCGCCGTAGTTGATCTGACACAGGTAAATATTGGCGTTGTAGTTGTCGTACATCTTCTCTGCGCTGCATTCTGCGTTGAAGATGCGGTACATGTCCGAGCCGTATTTGATGGCAAAATCTTTAGCAGACTGGACTTCTTCCGCAGAATAAGCGCTCATCTCGCTGCTGCTGAAATAGCGGTCACCGAACGCAAACATGCTGAATTCGGTCTCGCCGGTCAGCATCAGCAGCGGAACGCTGTTGTAGGTCGTGGTGTCAAAGCCTTCCTTGGGCAGGACAACGCCGTCTCCGTACAGATGGGGGAACACGCTCATGCGGATGCCGGCGTTGCTCATCAGCGGGCACAGACGGGCGGAATCCAGGCTGTACAGCCAGTTGCGGACGTCGTCGCCGCTGGTCAGCAGCCAGTTTCTTGCATCCGCTGCATTGTGGAACATCCCGTCTTCCACGGCGAGAGGTGCGATCGCCCATGCGATCTGGCTCTCACTGGCGGCTTCATCTGCAATGGTCATGCCGCCGGAGAAGGCGATCGCTTTCTGGAAACGCCCCGCAAACATCGGGCTTGCCAGCATGGCCATCACATCGCGGCCGCCGGCAGAGAAGCCGGAAACCGTGATGTTGTCCGGGTCGCCTCCGAACTGCGCAATGTTATCACGGACCCAGTCCAGAGCCTTGGCGATATCCAGAAGCGTGAAGTTGCCGGTGTCATCGCTGCCGCGATGCAGAGCAGGCAGGCAGTTGAACCCGAACAGGCCCAGCCGGTAGTCGATCGTCACAAAAACACAGTTGTCGCGCACGACCAGTTCGCTGCCCAGGATCTCTTTGGTGTTGCCGGTCTGATTGTTGCCGCCGTGGATGAACACCAGAACAGGCAGCTTGTGGGCGTTGGGCGTCGTGTAAACATCCAGCTTCAGGCAGTCCTCCGTGCCAATGGGGCCGCTGCTGTACTGATAGGCAACCGGGCTGACCTGCGTGCAGTCCTTCACATCGCTCCATGCGGCGGGATCCTGCGGAGCCTGCCAGCGCAGATCTCCCACCGGAGCTGCACCATAGGGGATGCCGTACCATACCAGCGAGTCGCCCTGATCCACGCCCTGCACAGGGCCATACTGGGTGTCACGCTGTGCTGTGATCTTGCGGAAGCAGTTTTCTTCATCGGATGCTGCAAAAGCGGGAACGCTGAGGGTCGCCATGGCGGCGGTGAAAGCGCCGACTTTCAGGAAATTGCGGCGGCTGATATAAACAGGATTTTTGCTCATGACGTGTGTACTCCTTTGTTTTTTACTTTTGTTTTTTTATTTACCTTCTCAAAAAAACGAAACAACAAATAGAACAAACAAATGGAACGGTAGAAAAGCTTTTCTGTTTTATAAAACTGCTGACTGCGGGATTTTCAGGGGAAAAACGGTTTTTCAGGCCAGATCTTCGCCGTTAGTGGCAATGACCTTCTTGTACCAGTAGAAGGAGTCCTTCTTCTCGCGGCTCAGGTCGCCGGTGCCATCGTCAAACTTGTTGACATAGATGAAACCGTAACGCTTTGCCATCTCACCGGTGGAAGCACTCACCAGATCGATGCAGCCCCAGGGAGTGTAACCCATCAGGTCCACACCATCCTTGACAGCTTCAGCCATCTGCTCGATGTGGCTGCGCAGATAGTCGATGCGGTAGCTGTCGTGAACAACGCCGTCCTCGCCCTTCTCGTCGTAGGCACCCAGACCGTTCTCCACCACCATCAGCGGGATGCGGTAGCGGTCGTAGATCTCGTTCAGGGTGTAGCGCAGGCCCTTCGGGTCGATCTGCCAGCCCCAGTCGGAGGCCTTCAGGTACGGGTTCTTGAAGCCGGAAGTCACATTGCCGTCGGTCTTTGCTGCGTCCTTGTGGGTGGTGACGCAGTTGGACATGTAGTAGCTGAAGGTGTAGAAATCCACGGTGCCTTCCTTCAGGATCTCGGCATCGCCCGGCTCCATCTTGATCTCAACGCCCAGTTCTTCCCACAGGCGCTTTGCGTAGGCAGGATATTCGCCGCGGACCTGCACGTCGGAGCAGTACCAGTTGGTCTTGCGCATTGCCTGCTGGTTGGCCAGAATATCGTCCGGGTCGCAGGTGAAGGGATAGCTGGTGATGAAGCAGTCCATGTTGCCCATCTTGTACTCGGGGTAGTGCTCGTGGGCGTACTTGACCGCCAGAGCGCTGGCCACGAACTGATGATGCAGGCCCTGCAGGCGGCTCTGGGGATCATCCGGAATGGCAACAGCCGGGCCGCGGTAGCCCTTGCAGGTACCGAGGGACAGCACTGCGCCGAAGGGCATCATACCGGCGTTGATCTCGTTGAAGGTCAGCCAGTATTTCACCTTGCCCTCGTAGCGGGCAAAGATGACTTTGCAGTAGTTCATGTAGTAATCGACCAGCTCGCGGCTTGCCCAACCGTTGTACTTTTCCACCAGAGCATAGGGCAGCTCATAGTGGCTGATGGTGACCAGCGGCTCGATGCCGTGCTTTTTGCAGCAGTCGAACACGCGGTCGTAGAACTCCAGACCCTTCTCGTTCGGTTCGCTCTCCATGCCGGTGGGGAAGATGCGGGTCCAGTTGATGGAGGTACGGAAGGTCTTGAAGCCCATCTCTGCAAACAGGGCAATATCCTCTTCGTAGTGATGATAGAAGTCAATGGCTTCGTGGCTGGGGTACAGCTTATCCGGCTCCACAGTCGGGGTCAGCAGCTTGGGCTGGGTGTGGGTGCCGTTGGTGCACAGATCCGGAATGCTGGGGCCTTTGCCGTCCGCGTCCCATGCACCCTCGAACTGGTTTGCTGCGCAGGCACCGCCCCACAGAAAATCATCACGGAAAACGCTCATGTTTTTTCTCCTTCATTTTCTCTTATCAACGGCTGCCCCGGAAGGCGGGGCAGCTCCTGCAACTATTTTACTACAAATTCTGTACGGCGGGCAAGAGCCACTTGCTGTGGCAGCTTCCGGTTTTATTCGTCCTTATACAGGGCATAGGTCAGCACAAAGCCGATGACCGATGCGATCAGGATGGCGATGATGATATAGATCATGTTGGTGATGCCCATGTCGCCGGTGGTGTCGATGAAGCTGGGCAGACCGAACAGACCCAGACCGCCGATGGAGTAGCTGCGGGTGCCCATCAGGCCGGTGAATGCACCGCCGATGGCGCCTGCGATGCAGGAGTAAATGAAGGGCTTCTTCTTGGGCAGGGTCACGCCGTAGATGGCGGGTTCGGTGACGCCGAAGATGCCGGAAATGAAAGCGGGAATGGCGATCTTTTTCAGCTTCTGATCCTTGGTCTTGAGGATGATGGCCAGAACAACAAAGGTCTGTGCGAAGGAAACGCAGAAGCAGGGGCTGAGGATGAAGTCATAGCCCAGCAGGCCGTAGTTGATCATGGCCAGAGGCACCAGACCCCAGTGCAGGCCGAAAATGACCAGAACCTGCCAGAAAGCGCCGATCAGGATGCCGCCAATGATGCCGCCGATCACAGGAATGCTGTAGATGGCGTTGAAGGTCAGGGACAGGATGCTGCACAGGATGCTTGCGATGGGGCCGATGACCAGATAGGTCAGCGGGACCATGACGACCAGAGTGGCAAAGGGAACCACGAACAGTTTGATGACATCGGGGATGACCTTCTTCAGCCAGTGCTCCAGCGGCGCAGCAATGGCAACGGCCAGAATGATGGGCACGACCGAGCTGGTGTAGCCGGATGCCGGCATGATGACGGGGATGCCAAGGAAGGTCTGATAATAGCTCATCTCAAAGGCAGTGCCGCTGAACACGGTGCCCAGCACCTCGCCTGCGGTGCTGTTGACCATGGCCGGGTAGCACAGGGCGATGCCGATGGCCATGCCGATGAATTCATTCATCTTGAACTTCTTGGCGGCCGTGTAGCCCAGGATGATGGGCAGGAAGTAGAAGAAGCCGTCCGCCACAGCGTACCACACCTGATAGGTGCCGGAGGTGGAGGGGATCAGGCCGATGAAGTCGAACAGAGCCAGCAGGCCCTTGATGATGCCGGTAGCGGCCATCACGCCCAGAGTGGGCTGCAGGGTACCGGAGATCACGTCGATCAGCATGGAAACGGGGCTCTTCTTGCCGCCGCTCTCACTGCCGCCGTCGTCCACAGCGTTGCCGTCCTCATCCACAGCACCGGCTGCGTTCAGATGGCCCACTTCCAGCACAGCGTCATACACATCGTTGACCTGATTGCCGATGACCACCTGATACTGTCCGCCTGCCTGCATGACCTTGATCACGCCGTCGGTGGACTCCAGAACTTCCTTGTTTGCCTTGCTCTCGTCCTTCAGCTTGAAGCGCAGACGGGTGATGCAGTGCGCCACGGAGATGATGTTGCTCTTGCCGCCAACATTCTGGATAATAATGCGCGCAAGGCCGTCGTATTTACTTGCCATAAGCCAGTTCTCCTTTTCACGTTGTTCGTATGCCTGTTCGGTCAGTTCAAGGCGTAGCCGCCCGTTGCGCAGACTGACGGATGCCGCAAACGGCAGAGCCGTCAGCGCCGCAGGGTCCGCAAGGCTTTCGTCCTTGAGCGTCATGGAAATGCGGCTGCCCCGCCGGGTGGTGGAGACCACGTTCGCCTCACCGCCCACAAGGGGAAGCAGCTGATCCAGCAAAGCCTGCCGGGGCTCTGTTTCCTGCAAAGGGGCCGCACTTCCTTTCTGTCCGGGCACACGAAAAGTGTCCTTCATATCCAACAAAACTTTTATATAACGCACCGCCCTCGCGCGCCGGGCGGCGGATATACCGTAAGAAAACAAAAGTCACCCAATTCCAAAAGGCCGCAGCACGGCCTTTTAAGCGGCTTTCCGCGCACAGCGGCGCGAAAAACGGCGTAAGAAACCAGTCTGTGTTCTTTTCGAGTTGGGTGACGCCCCGCAAACTTCGTGCGGGTAACGATCCGATGTCTCGGGATATTTGGTTTTATAAACGCATCAATCCTCTTCGGTGCGCTCGCAGCACACACGGTGGATGTGCATGATGAGATATAGCTGTTCTTCCCTGCTGCAGGGCCAGCCGTAGGTAGCGGTAAGGAACTCGTTGATCTGTTGCACGCAGGCGTAGATCTCCGGGTATTCGCGGCTGACCGTGCGGAACATGCTGTCCACGCTGTTGTCGCCGTTCAGGGGCTTGCCGTGCATCATGCGCTGCACAAGGTAGCGCAGGTGCATGGCAAAGCGGGAAAAGCTGAAGCTGTCCTTGTCCAGCTTGACCGAAAGGGTCTTTTCCATCAGAGCGGAAATTTCAGACACGACCTTTGCAGTCAGGATGGTGGAGTGCATGTCGCCCACTTCGGCCTCTGCCGTGATAAAGTGCATCGCCATGCTCACGGCTTCTTCTTCGGGCAGGTCCACATGCAGGACATCCCGGATCTGGTGCAGGGCCTGTTTTGCCAGAGCGTATTCCTGCGGATACAGATGCCGGATATCATAGGCAAGCGGTGTCTGGAGGGCAATGCCGTCCCGGCAGCGCTGAATGGCAAAGTTCAGATGGTCGGCCAGTGCGTAGGTCAGGTTCGGGCTGAGAGAACAGTCCAGCTCATCCTGTGCATTGGCGGCGATGTCGTCCGCCAGCAGGAACACCTCGCCGGGGATCTCACGCAGCAGTGCAAAATACTTCTCGTTCACATCGTAGAAGGTGCGCTGCACACCGGAGAGGTCGGTCAGCTCGTAGGGCATGGCCGGAAAGCCGATGCCTTTGCCGAACACCACAAGTTCGCGGCCTTTTGCGTCCCGTGCCAGTGCAACGTTGTTGTTGATCTTTTTACAAATCTGCATCGCCGGCACGCTCCATCCGCAAAATTACAAAAGAAAAACTCCCCCTGTGGTATAATCCTTACACTCATCCCCCATAAGCCATGAAAAAATCAGGAATATGAAAGTGTGCAAGTAATGCCTCATGGAGAGTAACAATCTTGTGAATTTATGTTACCGCAGGAATGGCGAATTGTCCAGATGGCGTTGTGAACAAAGTTTCTCTTTTATTTTTGTGAAAAGTGACCGTGGTTTGGATATATCCGCCGTAACAGCCTCCGCACACAAAAAAGCGGCGGCAGACCGCCTGCAAGGGTCTGCCGCCGTAGAGAGATTTTTCAGTTTTCAGCTGTTGGATGCCGTTTTTTCGCTCAGCGTCACGCTGACCGTCTGCATCTGGCCGCCGCGGGCCACGGTGAAGGACAGGGTATCGCCCGCTGCATGTTTCTGCATCAGGGTGCTCAGATCATCCTTTGCGGCGATCTCACTGCCGTCGATGCTGACGATGCGGTCGCCTGCCTGCAGACCCGCCTTTTCGGCAGGGCCGCCCTTGACCACATCCACGATGTAGACACCATAGGCGTTCACGCCCAGCTGAGCAGCCGTCTGTGCGTCCTCAACAGCCACATAGGTGATGCCCAGATAGGGGCGTCCGGTCACATAGCCGTTCTCCATCAGCTCCTGCGCCACCTTGATGGCGTCGTTGATGGGGATGGCAAAGCCCAGACCCTCGGCGTCGCTGGAAGACGATTTTGCGTTGACGATGCCGATCAGTTCACCGTTCATATTGAACAGGCCGCCGCCGGAGTTGCCGGGGCTGACCGATGCATCCATCTGGATCAGGGACATGGTGTTGGTAGAGCTGCTGCCCTGAATGGTCACGCTGCGGTTCAGTGCACTGATCATACCGCCGGTGACGGTGCCGCCCAGCTCACCCAGCGGGTTGCCCACGGCCATAACACTCTGACCGACCTTCAGGCTGTCGCTGTTGCCCACAGTAGCGGGAGTCAGGCCGTCGGCATCGATCTTGATCACGGCGATGTCACTGGTGGTGTCCTCGCCCACGAGGGTAGCGGTGTAGTCCTTGTCACCGATAGTCACGGTGATGGTGGAAGCACCGTCCACAACATGGGCACAGGTGAGGATGTAGCCGTCCGAGCTGATGATGACACCGCTGCCTGCGCCGCTCTCCACCTGATTCTGGCCGTACCAGGACCACTGAGAGTAGACCACCTGCTCGGTGGTGATGACCACCACGCTGGGGCTGACCAGATCAGCCACCTGTTCAGTGGTCAGGCTGCTGCCGCTGCTGGATGCTGCGGTGATGGAACTATCCGAACCGGATGCACTGTCGGCCGTAGAGGAAGGTGCCACCTGCTGAATGACCACCTTGCCGCTGCCGCCAAACTTTGCCCCCACAAAGCCGCCCGCAAAGCCCATGGCTGCGGCCAGCACCAGCGCCACGGCGCTGCGTGCAACGCGCTTGCCATTGAACTTTTTCTTCTTTTTAGGGGGCTGCGCGTCCTGCGGCTGTACTGGATGTACCGGCGGCGTTGCACCGCCTGCGCCGTTGTCTGTCTGCGGGGCGGTGTAAGCGGTCTCCGGTTCCGGCTGCGGGTCGTTGTACTGGTTGGCGGTGTTCATGCCGCTGCTGCCCACATTGGGATAACCGGTATCTCCGCTTTCGTTTTTATCCTGAGAGGAATAATCATATTCCCATTTGTTCTCATTGTCCATGCTGATACTTCCTTTCCGTAAGGGATACGTCCACAGGAGCCCTGTTCCTTTGAACTGCTCCTATTGTAACCGTCAATTGTGAAAATCAATCGCGCGCGCCGTGAAGAAACTGTGAAATAAAGACGCGCTTTCCGCCCTTGACAGCGGCCTTTGCGCTTGCTATTGTAAAAGCGTAAATTCAGGAGGAACACACCATGGAACTGCACCGCACAGACGAGGGCTTTGCCCTCTATAAGGAAAAAACACAGATCGGCTTCTGCGTGCTCACGCCCGCCGCAAAGGGGGCTGCCATCACCTCGTTTGGCATCGAACCGCAGTGGCGGCGCAAAGGCTACGGCTCCTATCTATTAAAAGAAGCCTTGCGCGCCTACGCCGGATACGACCGCGAAAAGGCTACCGTATTTACCGCCCCGCTGCCCGCCGATGCCGCAGAGCTTGCGTTCTGGGCAAAGTTCGGCTTTGCGGCAGAAGGCAGGCAGCTGGTGCGCCGCCGCACGCCGGACCTGACCGCCGTCAAGTTCGTGCAGGACTTTCTGGCCGCGCGGCTGGCACAGCCGCGCCTTTGCATCGATGCTACCTGCGGCAACGGCGGCGACACGGCCTTCCTGTGCGGCATCACCGCGCCGGAAGGAAAGGTAGTCGGCTTTGACGTGCAGGAAGCTGCCATTGCATCCACCCGGAAGCATCTGGAGCAGCTGGGCGTGCCTGCCGCCCGGTATGAGCTGCACTGCCAAAGCCACGCAGACCTTTTACAGATTGTGCAGCCCGGCACGGCAGATGCGGTGATGTTCAACTTTGGCTGGCTGCCCGGGGCCGACCACGCAGTGTTCTCCACCGCGCAGAGCAGCATCCCCGCCCTGCAGGCGGCTTTGGAAGCCGTGCGCCCCGGCGGCGTGGTGAGCGCCATCCTCTACAGCGGGCAGGTCATCGGCACGGATGAAAAGCAGACGGTGCTGGAATATCTCCGGGCACTTCCGCTCAAAAGTTTTACCGTTCTGGTGTGTGATTTTGCCAACTGGGCCGAAACCGCCCCTCTGCCCTGCATCATCCTGAAAAAATAACGAAAACACTTGCATTATGGAGCGTTTTCGGATAAAATAGGGTACGTATGTGTAAAAACGAACTCCTTCAGTCTCGCATTCGCTCGACAGCTCCCTCTGGGAGGGAGCCTTTGATGCTGCGGGAAGGCAAAAGCCTCCCTCCTTGAGAAAGACTTCCCCCGGTCGGGGGAAGATGTCACACAAGTGACAAAAGGGGGAACAGTGGCATCGCGGAGCGATGACGGAAGGAGTTTTATCCGTATAGGAGAAATACTAGTTTATGACAAATCGTGAAGAAATCGAGCGCCGCCGGACGTTTGCGATCATCAGCCATCCCGACGCCGGTAAGACCACTCTGACCGAAAAGCTGCTGCTGTACGGCGGAGCCATCAATCAGGCAGGCTCCGTCAAGGGCAAGCAGAGCGCAAAGCACGCCGTGTCCGACTGGATGGACATTGAGAAGCAGCGCGGCATCTCCGTCACTTCCTCTGTGCTGCAGTTCAACTACGCAG
>OGKD01001394.1_pt1 | contig 13203 bp, 9 predicted proteins | sample 1572371 | NCBI WGS metagenome assembly OGKD01 (sample SAMEA2582096, study PRJEB24529) | metagenome | biome: Human gut stool | place: China | collected 2011 | reverse complement strand
TGGCAGGTCCGGAAGGCGCTATCGTAGATGAGTGGGCATGCTATCACGACAACGCTGGCTTACGTTTCACGAACCAGAAGGCCGCTTTATAAAAACCTCTAGGGTTATGCTTCGTAATTCTAAGGGTTGCCGATCGTGATCCTTAGGGTTTCAATAAACAACCTTCTAAATTTAAATTTAATACATGAATAAATACTATATAATGGTATCACTCTTGTTGTCGACCTCTCTTCTTGTTTCGGCAGGTCCGAAGCAAAAGAAGGTGGATAACTGGATTGACGCCTCAGTAAAACAAAAGTCTGAGCTTCGTGCCTCTTTGGTGAAGGCGAACATGCCGATCATGTCGGCTTGGATCAAGGCGAAGCAGAAGGCTGTCCCGATGTCCGCCGATTTGACGGGGCTGGATCAGTTGGTGCTTGTTACGGCCGCCGGACCGGATGGTACGGATTGGGATTGGGGTACATGGGCGAACGCCCGTTTAATCAAGGCGGACGGTAGTTCGGTTTGGTTGGATGAGTTAGATCCTGATTATTGGGTTTCTGGCTCGGGCAGTATCCGCAAGAATACGGATTTATACGGGAATCCTTTGTTGATCGGCGGTAAGAAATACGATCATAGTGTATTATGCCATGCCAATGGCGTGATGGTGTACAATATCAATAAGGAATATGTACGCTTCGAGGCTGAGGTGGGTTTGGCCGATCAGTCGACGGTAGGTAGTGTATTCTTCCGTATCATGAATGTTTTCCCGAAGGAGGAGGCCGCACGTTTGCTAGCCGCTTATCCGAAGGAATTGGGGGCCTTAAACGCTAATATCGATGGGTTGGAGAACTGGTTGACCGCCAGTGACGCTTCCGCCGAGCGTGATATTGTCTTGAATCTGGCTTCTCGTCTGAAAGACGCTGCGTATGTAAAGAACGCTGTTAAGCAGATCGAGACGGAAAAAGATATTGATACTCAGATCCGTGAGTATTTGAAACTTTATGAGAAAACTCAACGTATCTGTAATTTGCAGAGCGACTTGAGTTGGTTGAATATGGAGGCGATTCGTTTGGCTTTCAACGATATGAAAAAGTTGAAAGGCTTCGACGCCACTAAATATCAACCGGTTCTGGATGAGTTGGAACAGCAGGTAAAGAAAGGTTTCGATGGCATTTATAGTGGTGATGAGGCCGCTTTGGTTAATGCCGAGAAAGCGATCGCGAATAAACGTACGATCTTGCTGGCGAACCCGTTCTTGGATGGTGATAAAGTCTTGGCTGCCCGCTTTAAATTAGGTGTAAACGCTCATAAGGCAATGGCTCCGGATTTGGGTACGCAGGGTAATAACTGGAGTAACCAAGAGTCCGCCCGCCGTATGGGCTTCGACGCCGATATCGTGGAGTTGAGTAATTTACGCGGGGAGGATGTACAGGTACGGTCGATTTATAAACCGGAAAACGGTTCCTCTGTCGCCGACTTGCGGATGCATTGGGATGGTGATCGTGCTATGTTTACCCAGACGATGCCCGATAAGCGTTGGAACGTATTCGAGGTGAAATTGGATGGCTCGGGCTTTAAGCAATTAATACATAACGAGGAGCCGGATCTGGAGTTTTATGATGGAACCTACTTACCGGACGGACGTATCATCGCCAACTCGAATATCGGTTATCAAGGCGTGCCTTGTGTAAGCGGTGATGACCCTGTCGGTAATATGGTACTTTATACGCCGGACACGAAGAACTTGCGCCGTCTGACTTTCGATCAAGACGCAAACTGGAACCCGGTAGTGATGAATAACGGTCGTGTGATGTACACTCGTTGGGAGTACACGGACTTGACGCACTATTATTCCCGTATCGTGATGAACATGAATCCGGATGGTACGGAGCAGAAAGCGCTGTATGGTAGCGGATCGATGTTCCCGAACAGTACGTTCGATATTCAGCCGTTGCCGGGCCACGGTTCCGCTTTCGTGGGAATTATCTCCGGTCACCATGGTATTGCCCGTTCCGGTCGTTTGATCGTGTTCGATCCGGCGAAAGCCCGTAAAGGCGCCGCTGGTATGGTACAGGAGATCCCGTATCGTAACCGGCCGATCGTGGAGGAGATTAAGGATGAGTTGGTAAATGGCGTATGGCCGCAGTTTATCAAACCGACTCCGCTGAATGATAAATATTTCTTGGTGGCCGCTAAATTAGATCCACAGGATTTATGGGGTATCTATTTGGTGGACGTATTCGATAACGTGACTTGTTTGCGTAAGGTAGAGGGTGAGGGCTATATCAGTCCGGTTGCCGTACGTAAGACACAGACTCCTCCGGCTATTCCGGACCGTGTGAAATTGAATGACAAAGAGGCTACGGTCTTTATTCAGGATATTTACGAGGGAGAGGGTTTGAGAGGCATTCCCCGGGGTACGGTTAAGTCTCTTCGTCTGCACGCTTATGAGTATGCTTACGTGAAGACTACCTCCGATCATAACTGGCATGGAATCCAGTCCGGTTGGGACATCAAGCGTATGTTGGGTACGGTTCCGGTAGAAGAGGATGGCTCCGCTATCTTCAAGATCCCGGCGAATACGCCGATCTCTATCCAGCCGTTAGACAAAGACGGAGTGGCTATCCAGTGGATGCGTAGCTGGTTGACCGGTCAGCCGGGCGAGGTGGTATCTTGTATCGGTTGCCATGAGGACCAGAACCAGATTCCTATCCCGAAACGTGTGATGGCTTCGCAGAAAGCCCCGCATGCGTTGACTCCGCCGGAAGGGGGGACCCGTTCGTTCACGTTCGATCTGGAGATCCAACCGATCTTGGATCGTGCCTGTATCGCTTGCCATAATGGTGAGGGTAAGGCTTTCGACTTGCGTGGGGGCAAGAAGGATAAATTAGGTTATGGCACTTCTTACTTGAATCTGCATCCGTATGTACACCGTCAAGGTGGCGAGGGTGATATGGTGGTTCTTCAACCGTATGAATATCATCCGAACACGAGTGAACTGGTTCGTATGTTGAAGAAAGGGCACTTTAACGTGCAACTGACGGATAAAGAGTGGAAAACCCTTTATAACTGGATTGATTACAACGCTCCGGATAAGGGTTATTTCAATGCGAATGTGCTTTCGAAGGATATCATCCCGTATCAAGGCTTTGACCAGATCAAGCGTCGTAAAGAGTTGACGGATAAGTATGCGAATGGCGCAGGCGTGGATTGGAAGAAAGAGATCTCCGATTATGCCGCTTACTTGAAGGGTAAAGGTGAGATCAAACCGGAGATGCCGGAGAAATTGGCTCCTGTCAAGGAAAAAGAGTTGAAGGTGAAAGGTTGGCCTTTCGATGCGGACCGGATCAAGGCTATGTTGGCCGACGAGAAGGAAACCCGTAAGGAGATTGAGTTGGCTCCGGGTATCAAGATGACATTTGTTCGCGTTCCGGCCGGACAATTCGTAATGGGTAGCTATCGTGGGCAATCCGATACTCGTCCGACGGCGAAAGTGAAGATTGACAAAGCTTTCTGGATGGGTGAGTTGGAGGTTACGAATCAGCAATTCAACGTGATTTTCCCGGATCACGACAGCCGTTTCGTGGATCAGCAATGGAAGGATCACGTGGTTCAAGGATATCCCGCTAATAAGCCAGAGCAACCGGTAATCCGTGTAAGTTACAATGACGCTATGGATTATTGTAAGAAGCTGAGTGAGAAAACAGGCTTGAACATCACGCTTCCGACCGAGGCGCAATGGGAATGGGCTTGTCGTGCCGGCAGCGATCAAGATTTCTGGTATGGCGATATGAATGCGGACTTCGGCAAAAAGGATAACCTAGCCGACGTAACCACGCTTCTGCTTGCCGTAAGCGGTATAGACCCGCAACCGATGCCTAAGACTTCTTATTGGTACAAGTACTATACTTATTTACCGAAAGAGGAAGGCGTGGATGATGGCAATTTGGTTCAGGTGGGTGGTAAGCAATATGAAGCGAATCCGTTCGGTTTGTATTGCATGCACGGTAACGTGGCGGAATGGACTCGTTCAGATTACTTGCCTTATCCTTACAACGAGAAATCGAAAGAGGTCTCCGAGTATAAGGTGGTTCGTGGTGGTTCTTATATCGAACGACCGAAATTCTCGACGGCTTATACCCGTAAAGGATATTATCCGTACCAACGTGTGTTCAACGTAGGCTTCCGGGTAATTATTGAGGATTAATAGACAAGGTCTATTTATAGATAGATAACATGGATGCGGCAAATTAATCGCCGATTCTTTCAAAAATGATTAATCTGCGTACATTTGTCGCATCAGTGTTATTAATAAATGAGCAAATGAAAACTCTAGAAAGATTTATCTCTTCTTCCGTGACGACTATCGTCCTTCTATTGATCTACGCCTTTGGCTTGGCTATCGCTACTTTTATAGAGAAGTATCATGGTACTGCCGCCGCTAAAGCGATGATTTACTATTCTCCTGTATTTTTCTTACTCCAATTCTTATTGGTAGCCAATTTCGTGGCTATCGTTATCAAGCACCAGTTACTTAAGCGGCGTAGATGGGGATTGATGGTCACCCATGCCGCCTTTATTGTCATCCTTCTGGGTGCCCTTATTTCCCACCTTTTCGGCGAGGAAGGAATCCTTCACCTGCGTGAGGGAGAGGCTAGCGATCGTATCATGATCCGTACCTCGGACCAGACTCTCTATCATACGCTTCCTTTTAGCGTAGAACTCGTGAAATTTACCTTAACCCGCTATCCCGGCTCTGCCAGTCCCTCCGCTTATGAGAGTGAGTTGCTGGTACATGTAGATGGACAGACTCGCCATGCCCGGGTATATATGAATAATGTATTAGACGTGAAAGGATATCGCTTCTTCCAAGCCTCCTATGACCCGGATGAGCAAGGAACGGTACTTTCCGTGAACCGAGATCTGGCCGGAAGGAATATTACGTATACCGGCTACGTGATTTTAGTGATCGGCTTTATACTTTGCTTGGTAGGTAAAAACTCCCGTTTCATGAAATTAAGCCGACAGTTGAAAGATTTAAGATCGGGCGCTCGTAAAACGACCCTGTTAGTAGCGATTCTTCTTTCCGTAGGGGGCTTGCGGGCGCAAGGTGCGGCCGCTCCCGAGATGAAGGAGGCCATACAGAAATATGCGATAAGTCCGGAACATGCCGCTAAGTTCGGTGCGTTGCCGATCCAATCGGTAAGCGGACGTATGTTGCCGATCAATACATTTTCTTCCGAGGTACTGCGAAAGTTGCATAAATCGGATCAGTTCGGTTCCTTGAACTCTGATCAGTTCTTGTTGAGTGTCTTGGCTATGCCGGATATGTGGGTCCGGGTGCCGTTTATCGCCTTGTCTAATAGTGAGCTGGCTAATTATTACGACCTTACGGATAAGGATTGCGCCTATATAGAGGTATTCGATAGTAACGGACGCTATAAATTGCAAGAGAAGCTGGAAGAGGCCTACAATAAAATGCCAGCGGAGCGTACCCGCTTCGATAAAGACTTGATCAAGCTGGATGAGCAGGTAAATATCTTCCATCAATTGATCAATTACCAGATGTTAAACCTTTTCCCGAAAGAGGACGACCCGGATCACAAATGGTATGCGCCGGGCGATGATTTATCGGCGTTTTCCGGAAAGGACTCCATGTTCGTTACCCACATTATGGGCTGGTATTTATCGGAGATACAGGAAGGATTGAAGAGTGGTGATTGGGAGAAAGCGGACGAGGTAATCGGAATGATCCATACGTATCAGCAAGCCAAGAATAAGACGGTAGACATTCGCCCTGAGAAAATACAGGCCGAGATTAAATATAATCAAATGGATGTATTCCGGCAATGTAAGAAAGGGTACTTGATTTTGGGAGGCTTGTTGCTGGTCTTCGCTTTCGTGGCCTTATTCAAGAAGGAAAAATGGGTTACCTATACGACTTGGGTATTGAGTCTGGGCATTTTGGCCGTATTCGTTTTCCATATGTATGGGATGGGAATGCGGTGGTATATCGCAGGTTACGCCCCTTGGAGCAATTCGTACGAGACGATGGTTTATGTGGCTTGGGCTACGGTGTTCGCCGGGTTGTTGTTCGTACGCAAGAGTACGCTTACGTTTGCGTTGGCTACTTTATTCGGGGGGATCATCTTGTTCGTGTCCGGCTTGAGTTGGATGGACCCGCAGATCAATCCGTTGGTTCCGGTCTTGAAATCCCCATGGTTGATGTTCCATGTGGCGGTTATCGTGGGGGCTTACGGTTTCTTCGGCATTAGCTGTCTGATCGGCTTGACGAATCTGGTGATGATGAGCGTAAGCGGGGAGAAGAACAGCGTGATGCTCAAAGACCGGGTACGGGAATTGAGTATCGTGAACGAGATGTCACTTTGGATCGGATTGGCCCTGATGACGATCGGTACTTTCTTGGGAGCGGTCTGGGCGAATGAGTCGTGGGGACGTTATTGGGGCTGGGACCCGAAGGAGACGTGGGCGTTGATTACGATGGTGATATATGCGATCGTGACGCATCTCCGCTTGATACCGAAATGCAATAACCTGTGGTTGTTTAATTTTACGTCTATCTTGGCCTTCTATTCGGTGTTGATGACCTTCTTCGGTGTGAATTATTTCTTGAGTGGCATGCACTCTTATGGCCAGAATGACAACGTGAACGGGATATTTATTTATCTTTATCTGTCGATCATCCTAGTATTGGGGGCTGGCTTTATATCCTATCGGAAGAGAACGAATTTTAATAATATAATTGTCTAACTATAAATTGAATAGATCATGAGAACATTTAATCACGTAGGAATTGTCACTACAGAAAGTAAAGAAGGGGCGGTTTATAACGAAGGCCTGAGTGTATGGTTGACGGATTACAGCAAGAGTCCGAACCGGATCGAGTTCTTGAAATTCGAGAAAGGCAGCTGCCTACCGGAGTTGGTACAGACCAATGGCCATATCGCTTATACGGTTCCTTGTTTGGAAAAAGAGTTGGAAGGTAAGAAGGTAATCTTCGGCCCGGCTGTTTGCGACGAGCACTTGACGATCGCTTTCATCGAGGAAGAAGGTATCGCTATCGAGATCATGGAACTAAAATAATTCGTAAATCAAAATTCATAAATCTAAAGGAGGATAATACCATGTCAGACATCAAGACAAAATTCATAAATGATCCTGAGAATATTACGGCTGAGTTATTGGAAGGTTATGCGTTAGCGTATCCGAATCAAGTAAAGTTGGCGGCTGAGAATATCGTCGTACGTGCTAACCCGAAAGGCAATGATAAGGTAGCGATCGTTACCTTAGGCGGTTCCGGTCATGAGCCTGCCTTGAGCGGTTTCGTAGGAGAGGGCATGTTGGATTGCTCCGTCGTGGGTGACGTATTCGCCGCTCCGGGTGCCCAACGTTTGTTTCAGGCACTGCAATTGATGGATCGTGAGGCCGGGATCTTGCTGGTCGTATTGAACCATTCCGGCGACGTGATGAGCGCTAATATGGCTTGCCAGTTGGCTGCTCGTAAGGGTATCAAGGTGAAGAAATTACTTACGCATGATGATATCAGCGCAGGTATCGGGGCGAATGTAGATGATCGCCGTGGCTTGGCCGGTTGTGTTCCTTTGTATAAGATATTAGGTGCCGCCGCCGAGGAAGGGAAGTCTTTAGACGAGTTGATTGAGATAGGTGAACGCTATAATAAGAACGTGGCTACCTTGGCTGTCGCTATGCGTTCTTGTACGCATCCCCAGAACGGAGGTACGATCACGAATCTTCCCGATGGAATCATGGAGATCGGTATGGGCCAGCATGGCGAAGGTGGTGGTGGACAGAAACCGTTGGTATCCGCCGATGATACGGCAGCGGAGATGGTAGACCTACTTTGCCAGCAGTTACAGCCAAAAGCCGGTGATAAGATGTTGTTGATCATTAACGGCGTAGGCGCTACTACCCATATGGAATTGAATATCATCTTCCGCAAGGCTTATAAGGAATTAGAGGCTCGTGGCTTGCAGGTGGTGGTAAGCCGTATCCAAGAGATCTTGACCGTACAGGAGCAAGCTGGATTCCAGATGATCATGGCGATCTTGGATGAGGACCATATCGATTATTTGAATAACAAACGTGCGGACGCACCTTATTGGACAACCCTAGGTAAATAAATAATATACATGAAACAACTTACTATCGAGGCCTTCAAGGCCATGTTAGACAATGCGCTGAAACAGATCAAGGCACGTGAGGAGGAATTTTCTAAATTGGATGCCGTAATCGGGGATGGAGATCATGGTACCGCTATCGTTGCCGCTATGACTGCCGTGAATAAAAGCGCTCAGTCTGGAACGGAGTTCAAGCAAATGCTTGGTGATATGGGTATGGACGTGATGATGGAAGTGAGCGGATCGACAAGTACCTTGCTCGGCGCTTTCTTCTTGGGTATGAGCGATCATGCAGAGGGAACCGAGTTGGATGCCGCAGGCGTGAAAGCTATGTTCGCTGGTGGCAAGTCGAACGTTCATCGTGGCTTGGCGAATGTGCAACAACAAACCCAAGCGAAACGAGGCGACAAGACGATGATGGATGCCTTGATCCCGGCGGTGGAGGCTATGCAGGCTTGTACGTCGGATGATATCAAGGAAGTCTTGAATGCTGGCGCTAAAGCGGCGCTTGAGGGAGCGGAGGCTACGGTACCGATGAAAGCTAACTTTGGCCGTGCCCGTAACTATGGCGAGCGTTCGATTGGTTTCGCTGATAGCGGGGCTACTTCTTGGAGCTGTATGTTCGCTTCTTTTGCTGAGGCGCTATAAAATAATACACAGCGTGAGACGGGGCGTGCCCCGTCTCTATAAAATATAATAATATAACGAATAATAAATATGGCAGATTTAGATGATTTAAGAGAAGGTGCGGACTTCGGTTTAGGCATCAATTGTGAGAACCAGAGTTTCCATGTGAAGGGAGCCGAGAACTTACCTTGGGGTATGAAAGACCGTTTATCCCGTATCTTCAATCCGAAGACAGGCAAGGCGGTTATGCTTGCTTTTGACCATGGTTTCATCATGGGGCCGACTTCCGGTCTGGAGCGTATCGACTTGAATATCGTTCCTTTGATTGAATATGCGGATTGCTTGATGTGTACCCGTGGTATCCTGCAATCTACGATTCCGGCGAATACGACGAAACCGATTTGTCTTCGTTCGGACGCAGGAACGTCTATCCTTACGGATTTGAACGATAATGTATTGATCGATATAGAGGACGCTATCCGTATGAACGTCTCCGCCATGGCGGTTATGTTGGCTATCGGCGACGAGGCGCATGAGGCTAAGACTGTGGCTAACTTATATAAAGCGGTCGATAAGGCTAGCCGTTACAATATCCCGGTAATGGGTGTTACCGCTGTTGGTAAGCAAATGGCTCGAGACGCTCGTTATTTCGGTCTGGCTTCCCGTATCTGTGCGGAGAATGGCGCTAATATCGTGAAGACCTACTATTGTGAGGGCTTCGAGAAGGTAGCCGCCGCTTGCCCGGTTCCCGTGGTAATCGCCGGTGGTAAGAAATTACCGGAGAAGGAGGCGTTGGAATTATGTTATAATGCGATTAACGACGGTGCGGCCGGCGTGGATATGGGACGTAATGTATTCCAGAGTACTTCTCCTGTCGCCATGATCCAGGCGGTTCATGCGGTCGTGCATCAAGGTATCACGCCTGATCAGGGATATGAGTTGTTCCGTGACTTAGCGAAATAAAGAAGAATGAACCAATGTGTCGTTTCGCTAAATGTGTCAATATGCCAATGCGAATACAACACACATGATCTTTTTTTGCAGGGTGGATCCCATGTGTCCATCCTGCTATAATTGGCATATTATCTAATTAGTACATTATTATATACCATGAAAATCTATACTTTTATATTATCCGCATGCCTGCTACTCGTATGTTCCGCATGTCATGAGGCGTCGCATCATCTTTTATTAGGCGGTTCCGGCTGGGATAAGATCGCCATCGTAAACAAGAACACGAAAGAAATTGAATGGGAGCATCCCTTGGAAAAAGGATGGGAATGTAATTCCGTAGCTGTTACTCCCGATCGGAATATCCTTTTTTCCTATTCGAAAGGGGCGAAGCTAATCACCCGGGATCATGAGGAGGTCTGGAATATCTCCGCTCCGGAAGGGTGTGAGATGCAGACAGCCCGTGTACTTTCCAACGGTAATTATTTATTGGCGTGGTGTGGAAACCCGGCTACGATCATGGAAGTGAACGCAAAAGGAGAGATCCTGTCGAAAACAGATTTCGATACCCGAATTGAGCAACCCCATGCACAATTCCGTCAAGTAAACAAGAATAAGCGGGGCAATTATCTAGTGCCCTTGTTCGCTACCTCCGAGATCCGGGAAATATCCCCGTCCGGTCAATTGCTGAAAAGCGTGAAAGTAGACGGTAACCCGTTTAGCGTGGCTGCGTTGGATAACGGTAATTATCTGGTCGCTTGCGGTGATGCCCATTGCTTCATAGAGCTGAATTTCGAGACCGGAGATATCGTTCGCAAGGTGAATGCGAACGATATCGAGGGAGCCCAGCTTTTCTTTGTTGCCCAGTTGCTCCCTAAACGGGACGGTGGTTTGTATATCTGTAACTGGCAAGGCCATGACGGAGAGGCTGCGAAAGGACATTACCCGCAGTTGATCGAGATAAACGGAGCCGGAAAGATGGTCTGGGATTTGAATGATAACGCTACCTTCGGGATGATCTCCTCTATTTGTCCGATCGATTAAAGATATATCCGGATTATTAATTATATTTGTACACCTAAATTCTAAATAAAGCATGGAAGAGAAAAACACGAATGCTACTAAACGTCGAAACCCTGTGACTTGGGTCCCTAGTGTCTATTTTGCTATGGGATTGCCTTTTGTAGTGCTGAACATGGTTACCGTACTCATGTTTAAGGGATTGGATATATCGGATGCCCAGATTGCGTTATGGACCTCGGTTATCATGTTACCTTGGACCTTAAAGCCTTTATGGAGCCCGTTTTTGGAAATGTATCGTACTAAGAAATTCTTTGTCGTATTGACCCAGTTGTTATCCGGTTGCTTATTCGGTTTAGTGGCCTTGGCGTTAAACTTGCCGAGTTTCTTTGCTCTATCTATCGCATTATTAGGTATTATAGCGCTTAGCGGGGCTACGCATGACGTGGCAACGGATGGCGTTTATATGAAAGAGCTCTCGCCGGAGGATCAAGCCAAATATATCGGTTGGCAAGGTGCGTTTTACAATTTGGCGAAGATCGTAGCCACGGGTGGTCTGGTTTATCTGGCGGGTTATATGATGCAATATTTTACCGGGATAGGATTGGAGAAAGAGGCCGTGATATACGCTTGGATGATCGTTATGCTGCTTTGCGGTACGATCATGATCCTGCTTGGTTTTTATCATATGAAGATGTTGCCTTCGGGTGGGAAAGCCGCTACCAGAGAACATTCGTTGAAGGAAAGTATGGCTGAGTTATGGCTGGTCTTCAAGGAGTTCTTCACGAAGAAGTATATCGTGTGGTATATCTGTTTCATCATATTGTATCGTTTTGCCGAGGGTTTCGTGATAAAGATCGTACCTTTGTTCTTGAAAGCTCCGATAGCTGATCAAGGATTAGGACTAACGGAGCAAGAAATTGGTTTGTATTATGGTACGTTTGGGGCGGCGGCGTTCGTGCTGGGTTCTTTGCTTGGTGGATATTATATCTCGGCCAAGGGATTGCAAAAGGTATTGTTTACGCTTTGTTGTTGTTTCAATATACCGTTTTTGGTATACACGTTCTTGGCGTGTTTCCAGCCTGATAATGGTCTCATTATCGCTTCCGCCATCGTATTCGAGTATTTTGGCTATGGATTCGGTTTCGTGGGCTTGATGCTGTTTATGATGCAACAGGTAGCTCCGGGCAAGCATCAGATGGCGCATTATGCGTTCGCTTCAGGTATCATGAACCTTGGCGTAATGCTTCCGGGAATGATGAGCGGTTTCGTGAGCGACTGGCTAGGTTATAAGTATTTCTTTATCGTGACCTTGCTGGCGATGATCCCTTCATTCTTGGTAGCCTATTTCGTACCGTTCACGTATGACGATAAAGGTAATAAGTTAGTACAGTAATATTTTAATAGGATTAGTTATGGATAATTTGAAAATCGTAGGCGCTCCGCTGCCTAATATGCCTTGGGAAGATCGTCCCGAGGGTAGCAAAGAAGTATTGTGGAGATATTCGAAGAACCCGGTGATTCCTCGTGATATCCTTCCGACATCGAACAGCGTGTTCAACAGTGCTGTTGTCCCTTTCAAAGGTGGTTATGCCGGTGTGTTCCGTTGCGACGATACGAATCGCCGGATGCGTTTGCACGTAGGTTTTAGCGCAGATGCCATTCATTGGAGTATCTCCGAGACAAAACTCGAGTTTGAGTGCGACGACAAGGAGATCGGCGAGTTTGTTTACGCCTACGACCCCCGTGTATGTTTTATCGAGGATCGTTATTATGTGACTTGGTGTAACGGTTATCATGGCCCGACGATCGGCGTGGCTTACACGTTCGATTTCGAGACCTTCCATCAGCTGGAGAACGCTTATCTGCCTTTCAACCGTAATGGCGTGATGTTCCCTCGTAAGATTAACGGAAACTTCGCCATGTTAAGCCGTCCGAGCGACACGGTCATACTCCGTTCGGCGATATATTCTATAGCGAGTCTCCGGATATGTGTTTCTGGGGTAAACATCGCCACGTGATGTCTCCGGCTGCGTTCGAGGATAGCGCTTGGCAGTGTACGAAGATCGGTGCGGGCCCTATCCCTATCGAGACTTCCGAGGGCTGGTTATTGATTTACCACGGCGTGCTTCGTTCTTGCAACGGGTATGTGTATAGCTTCGGTTCCGCTATCTTGGATTTGGAGCAACCTTGGAAAGTGAAATTCCGCTCCGGACCTTATTTGTTGTCCCCGCAAAAGGATTACGAGTGCGTGGGAGACGTTCCGAACGTAGTCTTTCCCTGTGCCGCCTTGCATGATCCGGAGACGAAACGTATCGCTATCTATTACGGCTGCGCGGATACGGTAACAGGATTGGCTTTTGGCTATATTGATGAGATTTTGGACTTTACGAAGAAGAATTCTATCATTTAACAGACTCGAGAAGAACAATATACTTTTGTTGTCGAAACAATATACTTTTAC
>OGKD01001391.1_pt1 | contig 13223 bp, 12 predicted proteins | sample 1572371 | NCBI WGS metagenome assembly OGKD01 (sample SAMEA2582096, study PRJEB24529) | metagenome | biome: Human gut stool | place: China | collected 2011 | reverse complement strand
ACTATGTTTCAACTATTTCAAAGACCGACTTGCCCGCTTTTACGGGACAGTAGTGCACGATTTTATGTATCACACTCTGTATCACAAACGGCGATTTCAAGGCATTTTGTGTTACACAACGGACATCTGTAACACACGGTAGAAAAAGAAAAACGAGCGATAATTCATTGATTATCACTCGTTTGTCGTGAGCGGAAAACGGGACTCGGACCCGCGACCTCAACCTTGGCAAGGTTGCGCTCTACCAACTGAGCTATTTCCGCAAAATCTATCTTCCCCGCCCGGGAAAACTTCGTTTCCTGCGTTTCGGGACTGCAAATATAAAATGAAAAATTTATTCTGCAAAATTTTTCGGCTACTTTTGTCAAAAACAAAATGTCCCCGGCCGCAAAGCCGGGGACATCCGTATCGGAAACCGCCTTTAGCGGACCATAAACCCTTCGTCGGCACGTGCCGGAATGGGCATCGAAGCGTATACGCCGGTTTCGAGTTTCTCGCGAACGGCCTTGAAAGCCTCAATCGTAACTTTCACATCCTCCAGCGTATGCACCGCCGTCGGGATGATGCGCAGGATGATCTCACCCTTCGGAATCACGGGATAAACCACCATCGAGCAGAAAATACCGTGGTTCTCGCGCAGGTCCACGACCAGATTCGTGGCCTCGGGAATGCCGCCCTTCAGGAAGACGGGCGTCACCGGCGAGTTGGTCACACCGATCTCGAACCCGTTCTCTTTCAGGCTGCTTTGGAGCGCACGGACGTTCTCCCAGAGTTTCTCCTGGAATTCGGGGTGGTTGCGGATCAACTCCAGACGCTTCAGCGCGCCGATCACCATCGGCATCGGGAGCGACTTTGCGTAAAGCTGCGAACGCATGTTGTAGCGCAGCAGGTTGATCAGCCAGCGGGGACCGCTCACGAAAGCGCCGATCCCGGCCATCGACTTGGCGAAGGTGTTGAAGAGCACGTCCACGCCGTCGACAACGCCGAAATGCGCCGCCGTGCCGCGACCGCCCGGGCCCATCGTACCGAAGCCGTGGGCGTCGTCCACCAGCAGACGGAACTGGAAATCCTTCTTCAGCGCCACGATCTCGTCGAGCTTGCCCAGGTCGCCCTTCATGCCGAACACGCCCTCGGTGATCACCAGCACGCCGCCGTTCTGCTCCTCGGCCAAATCCGTGGCATGCTGCAACTGCAGGCGCAGCGACTCCATGTCGTTATGACCGAAAACGAAGCGTTTGCCCTTGTGCAGGCGCAGTCCGTCGATGATGCAGGCGTGCGCCTCGGCATCGTAGACGACCACGTCGCGGGGGGTCAGCAGGCAGTCGATGATCGAGATCATGCCCTGGTAACCGAAATTGAGCAGGAAGGCATCCTCCTTGCCGACAAACGCGGCCAGCTCACGCTCCAGACGCTCGTGGTAAACGGTCTGTCCGCTCATCATGCGGGCGCCCATCGGGGCCGCCATACCGAACTGCGCAGCGCCTTCGGCGTCGGCCTTGCGCACCTCGGGGTGGTTGGCCAGTCCGAGGTAATTGTTCAGGCTCCAGTTGAGCATCTTCTTGCCCCGGAAAACCATGTGGGGACCGATGTCGCCTTCGAGTTTGGGAAAGGCATAATAACCGTGGGCGTACGACATGTACTGACCGATCGGTCCGCCCGCATTTTTCTCGAGGCGTGCAAAAATATCAACCATATTTGTCTTGTAATTATGAGTTTATGTCTCTTTTTTCCGTTTTGGACGCACAAAAGTATACATAAAACGGAATCGGCATTCAAAAGTAGCCGTTTTTTATTCCACAAGGATACGCATTTATACTTATTTCAGTTCTAAATAAGGAAAAGGGCCGCCGACGGCGGCCCGGGAACGGAGTTTTTCAACGCCGCCGGTCGATCGCATCGACGATCACCGCCACGGCGCCGTCGCCCGTCACGTTGGTCGCCGTTCCGAAGCTGTCCATGGCGATGTAGGTGGCGATCATCAGCCCCGCGAGGGTCTCGTCGAAACCGAGCATCGACTCCAACAGTCCCAGCGCCGCCATGATCGCCCCTCCCGGCACGCCCGGAGCCGCCACCATCGTCACGGCCAGCAGCAGGATGAACCCCGCGAAGGTCGACGCCGGAATATCCAGCTCGGCGATCATCGACACGGCCAGCGCACAGGCCGTGATCTTCATCATCGAACCCGAGAGGTGGATCGTGGCGCACAGCGGCACGACGAACGACGCCAGTTCGGGCCGCACGCCGAGCTTCACGGTCTGGGCCAGCGTCACGGGGATCGTCGCGGCGGACGACTGCGTTCCGAGGGCCGTCATGTAGGCGGTGAGCATCGTGCGGAGCATCTTCAGCGGATTTTTACGCGCCGCAAGCCCCGCGACGGAGAACTGCACGAGAAGCAGCACGACCGTCATGCAGAAGATCACCGCGATCAGTTTCACGAAGACGTCCAGCACCCCGGCCACCTGCCCCGACTGGGTCATCGACAGAAAGATGCCGAAAGTGTAGAAGGGCAGCAGCGGAATGATGACGCGCAGAATCACCAGCTCGATGATCCGCTTGAAATCGTCCATCGCCGCCTTGAGCGTCACCGAACGGATATAGGCCATGCCCAGCCCCAGCACGAAGGCGAGGACCAGCGCCGACATCACACCCATCACGGGAGGCATTTCGACCGTGAAATAGGGCGCAAGGGCCGCCCCTTCCTCGGGCAATACGGCGGCGGAGCCTTCGAGCAGCGCCGGAAAGAGAAGCCGCCCCGTCAGATAGGTCCCGAACCCCGAAAAGAGCGTGAAGGCATAGGCCAGCGCGGCGGTCAGGGCCAGCAGACGCCCGGCGTTCCGGCCCAGATCGGCGATGCCCGGAGCCACCAGCCCGAGAATCAGCAGCGGAATGGCGAATCCCAGAAACTGCCCGAAAATCGCATTGAAGGTCAGCGCGATGCGCGTCGCCCAGCCGGGGAGGAAGAATCCGCAGGCGACGCCCAGCGCAATGGCCAGCACGACGCGCGGCAAAAGTCCGAATTTGAATTTCATAAAACGGTATTTTGGTAAAATTAGGAATTAATTTTGAATTCCTAATTCTTAATTCTTAATTTCGCACCATGACAGCGCTATTTCACGACATTATCTTCGGCCCGGTGCATTCGCGGCGACTGGGCCTTTCGCTGGGAGTCAACCTGCTCCCGCTCTCCTCGAAACTCTGCTCGTTCGACTGCATCTACTGCGAGTGCGGCTGGAATGCCGAGCACCCGGGCGGACGACGCTTCAACAGCCGCGAGGACGTGCGCACGCAGCTCGAAGCCACCCTGCGGCGCATGGTGGCCGACTCCACGCCGCCCGACGTGATCACCTTCGCCGGCAACGGCGAACCGACCATGCACCCCGATTTCGAAGCCGTCATCGGCGACACGATCGCCCTGCGCGACGCGCTGTGCCCCGCGGCGAAGGTCTCGGTGCTCTCCAACGCCACGCAGATCCACCGCGACAGCGTCCGCCGCGCCCTGCTGCGCGTGGACAACAACATCCTCAAACTCGATTCGGCGTTCGACGCGACGGTGCGGCGGATGAACAACCCGCAAAGCGCGTCCTACACGGTGCGGGGCATCGTCGAAGCGATGAAACGCTTCGACGGGCGCATGATTCTGCAAACGATGTTCCTGCGCGGGGAGTGCGGCGGACAGCCCGTCGACAACACCACCGAAGAGGAAGTCTCGGCCTGGCTCCGGCTCGTCGCCGAAATCCGCCCGCGGCAGGTGATGGTCTACTCGCTCGACCGCGACACCCCCTGCCCGACGCTCGAAAAAGTCACCAAAGAGGAGTTGCAGGCCATCGCCGCGCGCGTCGAAGCGCTCGGCATCCCCTGCTCCGTAGCTTAACGCCCGAACGCCATGCAGCTGCTTCTCTCCTGCGCCAAGACGATGACGGAGCGCAGTTCCGTCCCGACGCCCCGCACGACCCGGCCCGCCTACCGCAGCGAGGCCTCCGAACTGGCCGCCGGGCTGGCGACGCTCCCGACCGACGAACTGGCCCGGCTCCTGCGCGTCAACCGCCGTATCGCCGCCGAAAACCGCCTGCGCTACGGCCGCTTCCACGGCGACGACGACGCGGCGATCCCAGCCCTTACGGCCTACACGGGAATCGTCTTCAAACGCATCGACCCGGCGAGTTTCACCGACGCCGATTTCGAATACGCCCAACGGCACCTCAATATCACCTCGTTCCTCTACGGACTGCTCCGTCCGCTGGATGCCATCCGCACCTACCGGCTCGAAGGCGACGCCGTACTGCCCGGCCGCGGCGACGAAACGATGTTTTCCTACTGGCAAAGCCGGCTGACCGACGACCTGCTGGGCCGGATTCACGCCGACGACGGCATTCTGGTCAACCTGGCGAGCGGAGAGATGAAGCGGCTGTTCGACTGGAAACGCGTCTGCCGCGAAGCGCGGGTCATCACGCCCGAATTCCGCATCCGCGAGGGCGACCGGCTGAAAACCGTCGTGGTCTATACGAAAATGTGCCGCGGAGAGATGACGCGGCATATCCTGAAAAACCGCATCGCCGATCCCGCGACGCTCCGGTCGTTCGAATGGGAAGGCTTCCGCCTGGACCCGGCCCTCTCGAAAGGCGACGACTGGGTGTTCATGCTCTGACAAATGCCTTTACGGCAAAGGCGGCGAAATTCCCTGCCCCTGATCCACGAACAACAGTTTCCCGGTGCGGTAGCCCCGCGCTTCGGCCAGCCGCAGGATGTGGTTGAGCGTACGGCTCGGCAGACGGGGTGTGCGCGAGAGAATCCAGAGGTATTTCGACGAACCGCCGCCCACCAGCGCCCAGTCGTAATCGGGGCCGAGTTCCAGCACGTTGTAATCCGAATAGAAAAACCAGAAAAACGAGACCCGCAAACGCCCCGGCATCGCCGTGGCGCGGGCTTTGCCGCGCGCCCGTTTGCGACGGTCCGAACGATAGTCGACGCCGCTGTTCTCGACGGTCACCCGACCGTCGGACAGCAATTCGTAGTGCGCCTGCACACCCGCCAGCCGCCGTTCGAACGAATGATCGTAGCGGGCGATCTCATACCATGTTCCCATATAACGCCGCAGGTCGAACACGGCGACAGGCATGCGGTCGGTGCGGTCCGAAGCCGCCGCGACAGCCACCACACCCGGAATCAAAAGGGCGGCAGCAAGCAATAAAATGGCGATTTTCACTTCCCGGTCGTTTTGGGAAGCAATCTCGCAGAATTTGTGCCGAAAAAATGCGTTGCGGAAAATTTATGCGCGGGTATCGAGCAGGGCGCGCAGAATGCCCTCCTCGTCGTAGCCGCACAGGGCGTACAACTGCCCGGGCGTGCCGTGTTCGACCCACTCGTCGCCGATGCCGAGCCGCTGCACCCGCACGTCGTAGCCGCGGCCGTTGAAGAACGCCGCGACGGCTTCGCCGACGCCTCCGCGCAGCGAACCGTCCTCGACCGTGACCACACGGCGGAACTTACGCCCCACTTCGTCCAGCAACGCTTCATCCAGCGGTTTCACGAACCGCAGGTCGTAATGCGCGACGCTCACGCCTTCCGCGGCAGCGCGTCCGGCGGCCCGTGCGGCGGCGTTGCCGACGGTCCCCACGGTCAACAGCGCCACGTCTGCGCCCTCGCGCAGGCGGCGGCCACGTCCGACGGGCAGCGTCTCGAACTTCTCGCCGCGCCACGGCAGGCCCTCGCCGTGCCCCCGCGGATAGCGGATCATAAAGGGATGTCCCGATCCGAGGGCCGTATACATCATGTTGCGCAGTTCGGGTTCGTTCATCGGCGCGGCGATCGTCAGTCCCGGCACGGCGCCGAAAGCGGCCATGTCGAAAACCCCGTGGTGCGTCACCCCGTCCTCGCCCACCAGGCCGCCCCGGTCGAGACACATCACCACCGGAAGATCCTGAATCGCAACGTCGTGGATCACATTGTCGTAGGCCCGCTGCATGAAACTCGAATAAATGTTGCAGAAGGGAACCATGCCTGCCGCGGCCAGTCCGGCCGAAAAGGTCACGGCATGCCCTTCGGCGATGCCCACGTCGAAAAGACGTTCCGGCAGATATTTTCCAAACTCCGAAAGCCCGGTCCCTTCCGTCATCGCCGCCGTCACGGCGTGACGCCCACGACGCGCTCGTCGCGGCGCGCCAGTTCCAGCAGGGTTTCGCCGAACACGTCCTGATAACGCGCTGCGCCGCCCGGAGCCGAAATCCGCTCGCCCGTGTCGGGATTGAAACGCCCCGGGGCGTGCCAGGCGGGCTGGTCGTGCTCGGCCGGCAGGTAGCCCTTGCCCTTGACCGTCATCACGTGCAGCAGTTTAGGCCCCTCGATGTCGCGCAACGCCCGAAGCGTCCGCACCAACTCCTTGAGGTTGTGACCGTCCACCGGACCGAAATAACGGAAATTGAGACTTTCGAAAAAATTGCTCTTGTTCAGCAGCCCCTGCTTCACGGCGTTGCCCGCCTTCTGGCAGAGCCGCAGCAGCCGCGGCGTATGCGACATCAGCCCCCACAGCCGTTGTTTGAAACGGTTGTAGTGCACCGAGGTCGAGATTTTCAGCAGGTAGTTTTTCAGCGCTCCCGTGGCCTGGTCGATGGCCATGTTGTTGTCGTTGAGAATCACCAGCAGGTTGGTGCGCTTCGAGGCCCCGGCGTTGTTCAGCCCCTCGAACGCAAGCCCTCCGGTCATCGAGCCGTCGCCGATCACGGCCACGACCTGCCGCTTCTCGCCCCGCAGTTCGGCAGCCTTGGCCATGCCGAACGCCGCGGAGATCGACACCGAAGCGTGCCCGCCCCCGAAAGAATCGTATGCGCTCTCGGACATGCGCGGAAAACCGCTGATGCCGTTCAGCTGCCGTTTGGTTTTAAACGCCTCGCGGCGTCCCGTGATGATCTTGTGGGCGTAGGTCTGATGGCCGACGTCCCAGACGATCCGGTCCTCCGGGGTGTCGAAGACGTAATGCAGGGCCGCAGCCAGTTCCACGGCCCCGAGGCTCGATGCCAGGTGGCCCGGATTGACCGCACACTCGTCGATGATGTAACGCCTCAGCTCGTCGCAGTAGGCGGACAGCTCCTCCGGCGGGAGTTTTTTCAACTCCCGCGGTGAGGAAATCGTATCGAGCAGTTTATATTCTTCCGACGACATAAGGATTGCAAAGATAGAAAAAAGAACGGACGCCTCCAAAACCGAATCGCGCGCGGCCCGGCAAAACGCTCCGACCGGTAAAAGTGTCGTTACGACACCAAAGATAAGGAATATATATGAATTTTTTCGAAAAAATACCTATCTTCGCACTACGATAAAACGCGACCCACGATGAAATACAAGCGAATACTCCTGAAATTGAGCGGCGAATCGCTGCAAGGCGGACAGAAATACGGGCTTTCCCCCGAGACGCTGCAATCCTACGCCGAGCAGATCAAAGCCGCCGCAGCAACGGGCGTCCAGATCGGCATCGTCATCGGTGGCGGCAACATCTTCCGCGGCCTCACGGGCGCCAAAAAGGGCTTCGACCGCGTGAAGGGCGACCAGATGGGCATGCTCGCCACGATCATCAACTCGCTGGCGCTCCAGTCGGCGCTCGAAGACAACGGCGTCCGATGCAAGGTGCTCACCTCGATCCGCATGGAACCCATCGGCGAATACTACTCCAAAGCCCGTGCCATCGAATACCTCGAAGCGGGCTACGTGGTGATCGTCGGAGGCGGCACGTCGAACCCCTACTTCACGACCGACTCGGCGTCGGCGCTGCGCGGCATCGAGATCGAGGCCGACGTGATGCTGAAGGGCACCCGCGTGGACGGCGTCTACACGGCCGACCCGGAGAAGGACCCCGCGGCGACGAAATTCGACGAAATCACGTTCGAGGAGGTCCTCGACCGCCGTCTGAAGGTCATGGACCTCACGGCCTTCACGCTCTGCCGCGAGAACGGCCTCCGGATCATCGTCTTCGACATGGACACCGCGGGCAACCTCGGCAAGGTCCTTGCCGGAGAGAAGATCGGAACGCTGGTAAAACTGTAAGACTATGGCAACCAAGAAAAGCAACAAATCGCTGTGGGTGATGCTGGCGCTGATCGCCGCGATCATCGCCGTCATCCTGCTGCTGCCCTCGTGCGGCAACCGCAACGCCAAGAAGGGCGCCGAGACGGACGCCGAATCGACAACGCTCGTAAAGGCCGGAGACACGGCTCCGGACTTCACGGTCGAGATGGTCGACGGCAGCTCCGTGACGCTCGGCGACCTGAAGGGCAAAGTCGTGCTGCTCAACTTCTGGGCCACGTGGTGTCCGCCCTGCCGGCAGGAGTTGACCCGCGTGCAGACGGACATCATCGACCGCTTCGCCGGCAAGGAGTTCGTCTTCCTGCCCGTATCGCGCGGCGAGAAACGCGAGGCCGTGGAGGCGTTCCGCGAAAAGACGGGTTACGCCTTCCCGATGGGACTCGACCCCGCACGCACCGTCTACGACCGCTACGCCTCGAACTACATCCCGCGGAACTTCGTGATCGACCGCAAGGGCAAGGTCGTGCTGGCCACGGTGGGCTACGACGAACATGAATTCGAGGAGCTGATCCGCACCATCGAAAAAACACTCGGAAATTAAACCCCAACACTTATGGATACCAAGACGATTCTCAACGAAGCTACGGGCCGCATGCAGAAGGCCATCGACCACCTCGAAGAGGAACTTTTGAACGTTCGCGCCGGCAAGGCGTCGCCCAACGCCCTGAACGGCGTGATGGTCGACTATTTCGGCTCGCAGGTTCCCGTTTCGGGCGCTGCCAGCGTCACCGTACCCGACGCCAGGACCATCCTGATCCAGCCGTGGGACAAGAACATGCTGCGCCCGATCGAGAAAGCCATCATCGACTCGAACATCGGCCTGACGCCCTCGAACAACGGCGAGCAGATCCGCCTGACGATTCCGCCCCTTACGGAGGAGCGCCGCAAAGAGCTGGTGAAGCAGGTGCGCGCCGAAGCGGAGACCGCCCGCATCAGCCTGCGCAACGCCCGCCGCGACGCGGTGGAAGCCTTCAAGAAGGCCCAGAAGGAGGGCATGCCCGAAGACGAATCGAAGGACGGCGAAACGCAGTCGCAGAAACTGCTCGAAAAGTTCTCCAAGACGCTGGACGAAGCGCTTTCGAAGAAGGAGAAGGAGATTATGACGGTCTGACCTGCCGGCTTCCGCAAGACGAAAAGCCCGGCTGGAATAGATTTCCAGCCGGGCTTTTTCCATCCGTTTGTCCGGCAAACCCCGCGCGCACGGGCGCGGCAACCCCGCATCGCCCCGGCAAAACCGCATCGCCCCGGCAAAACCGACAGCGACCGGCGCAGACGGATCGCCTCCGATCGCAAACCCGTCCGCACACATCCGCCGCCCATTCACCGTCATCCACCGTCATCCGCCGCCCATCCACCGTCCATTCACCGTCATCCGCCGCCCATCCGCCGGACCGTGCCTGTTCCACAACATAAAAAATCCCGGTCTCCAACTGCGGAAACCGGGATTCATCTATTTGCAGCGGCTCAAGCCGCAGAGAATTACTTTACCTTCGGGCCTGCGGTTACGAGTTTCTTGCCCTCCTCGTTGCCCGTGAACTTCACGAAGTTCTTCACGAAACGGTTGGCCAGATCCTCTGCCTTAACCTCCCAATCCTTGGCGCTCTTGTAGGTGTCACGCGGATCGAGGATAGCGGGGTCTACGCCCGGCAGGACGGTCGGAACCACGAAATCGAAGATAGGCATGGTCTTGGTCGGAGCCTTGTCGATCGAACCGTCGAGGATCGCGTCGATGATGCCGCGCGTGTCCTTGATCGAGATACGCTTGCCGGTTCCGTTCCAGCCCGTGTTCACGAGGTAGGCCTTGGCGCCCGACTTCTGCATCTTCTTCACCAGCTCCTCGCCGTACTTGGTGGGGTGCAGCGACAGGAAGGCTGCGCCGAAGCAGGCCGAGAAGGTCGGCGTAGGCTCGGTGATGCCGCGCTCCGTGCCTGCGAGCTTGGCGGTGAAGCCCGAGAGGAAGTAATACTTCGTCTGCTCGGGGGTCAGGATCGAAACCGGGGGCAGCACGCCGAATGCGTCGGCCGAGAGGAAGATGACCTTCTTGGCGGCCGGAGCCTTCGATACGGGCTTCACGATGTTCTCGATGTGGAAGATCGGGTACGATACGCGGGTGTTCTCCGTAACCGACTTGTCGGCGTAGTCGATCTTGCCCTTCTTGTCCACCGTCACGTTCTCCAGCAGCGCGTTGCGGCGGATGGCGTTCCAGATGTCAGGCTCGTTCTCCTGCGAGAGGTTGATCACCTTGGCGTAGCAGCCGCCCTCGAAGTTGAATACGCCATCGTCGTCCCAGCCGTGCTCGTCGTCGCCGATGAGCTGACGCTTCGGGTCGGTCGAAAGCGTGGTCTTGCCGGTTCCCGACAGGCCGAAGAAGATAGCGGTCTCGCCCTTCTCGTTGGTGTTGGCCGAGCAGTGCATCGAAGCCATGCCCTTCAGCGGAAGCAGGTAGTTCATGTAGGAGAACATGCCCTTCTTCATCTCGCCGCCGTACCAGGTGTTGATGATCACCTGCATCTTCTCGGTGAGGTTGAAGACAACGGCCGTCTCCGAGTTCAGACCCAGCTCCTTGTAGTTCTTCACCTTGGCCTTCGAAGCGTTGAGCACCACGAAGTCGGGCTCGCCGTAATTCTCCAGCTCCTCGTCCGTCGGACGGATGAACATGTTCTTCACGAAGTGAGCCTGCCAGGCCACCTCCATGATGAAGCGGATCTTCAGGCGCGAGTTCTCGTTGGCGCCGCAGAACGTGTCCACAACGAAGAGTTTCTTGCCCGAAAGCTCCTCGACGGCGATTTTCTTCAGCTCCTTCCAGGCCTTCTTCGTAACCGGCTTGTTGTCGTTCTTATATTCGTCGGAAGTCCACCAGATCGTGTCCTTGGTGGTCTCGTCCATCACGAAAAACTTGTCCTTGGGCGAACGGCCGGTGTAAACGCCGGTCATCACGTTCACGGCGCCGGTCTCGGTCAGCTGACCCTTCTCATAGCCGCGCAGGCCTTTTTTCGTCTCCTCACGGAACAGTTCGTCGTAGGAGGGATTGTACACGATCTCGGTCACGCCCGTGATCCCGTACTTTTTCAGATCCATTTTGTCCATAATTGCAATTTATTTGATTAAAATCCTCTTTTCAACCTGACGTTTCAGTCCGCAGGTCCGGACTTCAACGGCACAAAGGTAGAAAAACTTTCATAATTGTGAAAAAAATAACAGCCGAAATTACAAAAAATATTTATCATTTTTTCCGATAGTGCTATACGCCTCATTGATAGCGTCGTACAACGCCGCCGAAAAGTCCTTCGCAAACCCTTGCGAGGATCGTCCGGCAAAAATTTTGCCGCAATTTATCCGCGCCGGACGGAACGCTCCGGTTTTCTTCCGCCGGTTTTTATCACCTTTGGGGGAGCGCGGATTTTCCGCCCGGAAACAGCCCTCTCCCGGAACACGTTTCCCGCCGACCCGCAACCGCCGGCCCTCCATGAAAACACGGCCGGAAACGACTCCGACGCTCTGCCCGCTGCCGCCCCGTGCGTTCCGGGCGACAGACGGGGAGCATCGCGCTGAAAATGAAGAAGCGCCGCCCCGACTTCCCGGCCTCCCGCGGGCGGAGGCGGGGCCGCAGCCGGAAAAATTTTCCGAACCGGATGCGATTCCGTTTTGCAGTCATCCGTCTTTTTCGTATCTTTGGATAACATGGCCGGACTTTATTTCCACATACCCTTCTGCAAGCGCGTCTGCGCCTACTGCGACTTCTACAAAAGCGTCGACCTGCGCCGCATGGACCCTCTTCTGGAGTCCATGCACCGCGAACTGGACGCCCGGCGGGAATATCTGGGCAGCGAACCGGTGCGCACCCGCTACTTCGGCGGCGGCACCCCCTCGCTGTGCGCCCCGGAGGCCGTCGCGGGGCTGCTGGACCATGCCGCAACGCTGTTCGATTGCACTGCGGCGGAGGAGACCACGCTCGAAGCCAATCCCGACGACCTCACCCCCGCCTACCTCGCCGCGCTGCGCCGCGCGGGCGTCAACCGCCTGTCGGTCGGCATCCAGTCGTTCGACGACGCGTGTCTCAAGCTGATGAACCGCCGCCACAACGCTGCGCAAGCCGTCGAGGCCGTGCGGAGCGCGCAGCGCGAAGGTTATGAAAACATCACCGTCGACCTGATTTTCGGCGTCCCGGGTTTCGGGGACGACACGCTGCGCCGCTCGCTCGACAGCGCCCTCGCGCTGGGCGTGCAGCACATTTCGGCATACCATTTGACCGTCGAACCCGGTACGGCCTTCGGACGGCGGGCCGCCCGCGGACAGTTCGCCCCGGTGGACGAAGCCACCAGCGAAACGGAATACACCCTCGTGCACGAAACGCTGACCGGAGCGGGGTTCGAGCACTACGAGGTTTCGAATTTCGCCCTGCCCGGCTTCCGCGCCCGCCACAACGCGGCCTACTGGCACGGCGTGAAGTACCTCGGCATCGGCCCCGCAGCCCATTCGTTCGACGGCCGGGAACGCCATTGGAACGTCGCCTCGGTGACGGAGTACATCGGCGGCGCGCCCGCCGAAGCGGAAACCCTCACCGACCGCGACCGCTTCAACGAATACGTGATGACCCGGCTGCGCACGGCCGAAGGCATCGACCTGCGGGAGGCGGAAAGGCTGTTCGGCAAGGAGCGCGCGGCACGGGTCCTGCGCGATGCGGAACCGTGGCTGAAGAGCCGCACGCTCGTTCTCGCAGCGGGACGGATGGCCGTCCCGCCGGCTCGGATGCTGATCTCCGACGCGGTGATCGAAACGTTTTTCGAAACGGAACCGGACACCGCAACCAAGTGAAACTGAAATGTTAAGTTATTATTAAATATTTTTAGAAACCCCCCGACTCCGATTGTTTAATATAAATATAAGTGTTACCTTTGCGACCGAATTCTTCTTCGGTTCGTCACGAAAATTACAAATTAGCATAAGTATATGAGCAATGCCAAACACTCCCCCGATTTGCTGTTCGAAGTAAGTTGGGAAGTATGCAACAAGGTCGGCGGCATCCACACCGTCATTTCGACCAAAGCGCAGACCGTCACCCGCAAATTCGCAGACCGCTACGTCCTGCTGGGTCCCGACCTCTCGCACGAGGGCGTCAACCCGGAGTTCGAGGAGGACCCCAACCAGCT
>OGKD01001389.1_pt1 | contig 13230 bp, 4 predicted proteins | sample 1572371 | NCBI WGS metagenome assembly OGKD01 (sample SAMEA2582096, study PRJEB24529) | metagenome | biome: Human gut stool | place: China | collected 2011 | reverse complement strand
TATTCGACCTTAAAAGGCCATTTTTCGACCAGGATGGCCGTTGCAGGGCCTCGCTTGATCCGGTCTTTTATGCTTCGCGGCGCATCGAGAGCGCAATGCGTCCGCGAACGGCATCCACGCCCGTCACCCGCACCTCGACGTGCTGTCCCAGATGCACCACGTCGGCCGGCGAAGCCACGTAGCGGTCGGCCAGCTGCGAGATGTGCGCCAGCCCGTCCTGTTTGACGCCGATGTCGACGAAGGCCCCGAAGGCCGTGATGTTGGTGACGATGCCCGGCAGGAGCATTCCCTCGCGCAGGTCGCCGATCGTGTGCACGTTGGGGTCGAATGCGAAGACCTGCAACTGCTCGCGCGGGTCAAGCCCCCGTTTGTCGAGCGCCTCGAGTATGTCCGTCACGGTCGGCAGCCCCGTTTCTCCGCTCACGTATCGTTCGGCCTTGAGACCGCTGCGCAGCTGTTTGTCGGCCAGCAGGCGTTCGACTGTCACGCCCGCGTCGGCGGCCATCCGCTCGACGACGGCGTACGATTCCGGGTGCACGGCGCTGTTGTCCAGCGGATTCGCGCCTCCGACGACCCGCAGGAACCCGGCCGCCTGCTCGAAAGCCTTGGCTCCCAGCCGCGGCACTTTGAGCAGCGCCCTGCGGCTTTTGAACTCCCCGTTCGCCGCACGGTAGGCCACGATGTTCTGCGCCAGCACGGGTCCCAGCCCCGATATGTAGGTCAGGATGTGTTTCGAGGCGGTGTTGATATTGACGCCGACGCGGTTGACGCAGCTTTCGACGACCGTCCGGAGCCGCGCCTTGAGCTTCGCCGGGTCGACGCTGTGCTGGTACTGCCCCACGCCGATCGACTTGGGGTCGATCTTGACCAGCTCTGAGAGCGGGTCGATCAGGCGGCGTCCGATGCTCACGGCCCCGCGCACCGTCACGTCGTAGTCCGGGAACTCCTCGCGCGCCGCGGCCGACGCCGAGTAGACCGACGCGCCGTCCTCGCTCACCATGAATACCTCCACGCCTTCCAGCCCCAGTCTGCGGACCAGCTGTTCGGTCTCGCGGCCCGCCGTGCCGTCCCCGATGGCGAACGCCTCGGCCTTGTACCTGGCGGCCAGCGATTTCAGCGCCTCGGCCGCTTCGGCCGCCCGGCCCTGCGGCGGATGGGGGTAGACGGTCGTGTTGTGCAGCAGGTTGCCCTGCGCGTCGAGCGCCACGACCTTGCATCCCGTGCGGAATCCCGGGTCGATGGCCACGACGCGCTTCTGCCCCAGCGGCGAGGAGAGCAGCAGTTGGCGCAGGTTCTCGGCGAAAACCCGGATCGCCTCGTCGTCGGCCTTCTCCTTGGCCGCCGCGAGCTGTTCGGTCTCGATCGAGGGGCGTATCAGGCGTTTGAACGCGTCGGCCACGGCCGCTTCCATCCATTCGCGCGTCGCCGAGCCGGGCCGTACGAACAGTCGGCGGAGACTTTCGATGCAATGTTCGGCATCCACGTCGACCGCGATTTTCAGAATGCCCTCCTCCTCGCCGCGGCGCATGGCCAGGAAGCGGTGCGACGAGATGCTGCGCAGGGGCGTCGCGGCGTCGAAATAGTCGGCGTATTTCGCCCCTTCCGTCTCTTTGCCTTTGACGAGTTTCGAATGGACGATGCCTTCGCGGGCGAATGTGCGGCGCAGCGTATTGCGGGCGCGCTCGTCTTCCGAGATACGTTCGGCGACGATGTCGCACGCCCCGGCGAGGGCCTCCTCCGGGGTCGGCACTTCGGCCGAAACGAACCGCCGGGCCTGCTGCACGACGTTGCGGGACTGCTGCGCCAGGATGATTTCGGCCAGCGGCTCCAGGCCCCGTTCGCGCGCCACGGTGGCCCGCGTGCGGCGTTTGGGTTTGTAGGGCAGGTAAATGTCCTCCAGCTCCACCGCATCCCAGCACTCCGCGATGCGCCGGCGGAGTTCCGGGGTCAGCCTGCCCTGCCCCTCGATGGTCGTGAGCACCGTCTGCTTGCGGGTTTCGAGTTCGGTGAGCCGGTCGAGCCACTCCTTGACGGAGGCGACCTGCACCTCGTCGAGCGAGCCGGTCGCTTCCTTGCGGTAGCGGCTGATAAAGGGGATCGTCGCCCCTTCGCGGAGCAGACGCACGGTCCCCTGCACCTGGTGCAGCGGAATTTGCAGTCGTCGGGATATGATTTGTTCGATCATGTTCGGAAAAATGTTCTTGGGCAAAGATAGGAAAAAGCCACCCCGGCGGCAAATCCCGGGGTGGCTTTCGCGACGAAGCAGCTTCTATTCCGCCGTGAGCAGGAATACGCCGCTGTCGTAAATCTTCGGCATCGAGGGGTTGATGCCGGCGTTCGAGAGCATCTCGCCGCTGAAGGTTTTGCCGTCGAACCAGTTGCGCGATTTGTCGACGTTCAGTTCGCGGATGGTGTAGCCCGTCTTCGGGTCGAGGCCCTGCAAGCGGAATTTCGGGATCAGCGAGCGGCCCTGGTACCGGAGGCTGTACGTGAACAGCACGGCCTGCTTCCGGTCCTTCGAAACGTACATCAGGCCGTAGCAACCGCTCTTGTCATAGGGCGTGCCGATGCGGTAGAGGTCGCCCTGCATCACGATGTCGCGGTACTCCTTGTAGCTGGCGATGGCCCGGCGGGCGAACTGCCGCTCCTCGTCGGTCATCTGCCTGGGCTGAAGCTCCATGCCGAGGCGTCCGGCGCAGGCCATGTCGAAGCGGAACTTGATGGGCGTGATGTTGCCCGTCTGGTGGTTGGGCGTGGCCGAGACGTGCGAACCCATCACGACGGCGGGGTAGAAAAGGCTCGTGCCGTACTGGATGCGGGCGCGCGAAAGCGCCTCGGTGTTGTCGCTCGTCCACACTTCGTCGAAATACTTCAGGGCGCCGTACTCCACGCGGCCGCCGCCCGAGGCGCAGGCCTGGATCAGCACGTCGGGGTATTTGGCGCGGATGCGTTCCATCACCTTGTAGAAGCCCTGCGCGTAGTCGATCCAGAAGCGCGACTGCTCGTCGGCCGGGAGGTAGGCCGAACCCACGTTGTTGGCGTTGCGGTTGGCGTCCCACTTGATGTAGTCGATCTTGTCCGAGAGTTTCATCGTGTTGTCGAAGACTCCGAACACGAAGTCCTGCACCTTGGGGTTCGTGAGGTCGAGCAGCCACTGGTTGCGGGTCGTGGGCGCTTCGCGCTTCGGCGGACGGACGATCCAGTCGGGGTGCTTCTCGGCCAGCTCGCTCTTGGGGTTGACCATCTCCGGTTCGATCCAGATGCCGAACTTCAGTCCCTTCGAGTGGGCGTAGGAGGCGATGTGGTCGATGCCTTCGGGGAGTTTCGCGGCGTTCACCTGCCAGTCGCCCAGTCCGGCGTTGGAGTTGTTGCGCGGGTATTTGTTGCCGAACCAGCCGTCGTCGAGGACGAACATTTCCAATCCCATCGAGGCCGCGTCGTCGATCATCTGTTTCAGGACCTTGGCGTCGCACTTGAAGTAGACGCCTTCCCAGCTGTTGAGCAGCGTGGGGACGACCTCGTGGCCGTGGTAGATGCCGTAGTTGCGCGCCCAGTCGTGGAGGTTGCGCGAGGCGCCGCCCGCGCCGCAGAACGAGTGGGTGTAGATCATTTCGGGCGTGGTGAACGTCTCGCCCGGGCGGAGCCTGTACTCCGAGGCGTTGGGGTTGGCGCCGGCCAGGACGGTCAGCACGTCGAATTCGTCGACCTCGAAGTTGAGGCGGAAATTTCCGCTCCAGGCCAGCGCTCCGGCGATGACTTCGCCGCAGGTCTCGCTGAACGAATCGCTGTTCAGCGTGAGCAGGAACGCCGGGTTTTCGGTGTGGGTCGTGCGCACCTCGCGCGTCGACTCGATGCTTTTCGATCCGTGGGTCAGCAGCGTGTGGTCGACCTGCGCTTCACGCGCCCAGGCCCCGTAGAGGTGCGTCAGGAGGTATTTGTCGGCCTTCAGCGGGAGCGACGAGGAGTAGAAGCTGTGCAGCGTGACGGGACCCTTCTCGCGGTTGCGGATCACGGCGTGCGTGGTGATGACGTTCTCGCGGGCGTAGGCCGTGAAGACCAGTTCCACGTCGAGCGCCTGGCAGCAGTCGGTCATCTTCACGACGGTCTCCGTCACGTTCTTGTCGGAGAGCTGTTTCGAGGCGTGCGACACGTAGCGCAGTTCGGTGTTCATGTCGCCGTCGGCATGGGTGACGCGCAGGGCGGGTTCGCGGAAGTTGCGGCCTCCCGTCGCGGGATAGGCCAGGTCCTCGGTTCCGTGGTCACTGCGGCGGTTGCTCTTGTAGTCGGCCAGCGGCGCCGGGTCGTCGATGCGTCCGCCGAAGTGGCGGAAATAAACTTCGCCTCCGGGGGCGGCGGTGAGCACCATCGAGACCTTGTCGGTGCTGATGTCGATGACCTGCTGCGGCGCGGCGGCCGATACGGTGTTCGCGGCAAAGGCGGCAATCAGGGGGATCAGTAGTTTTTTCATACGCTTTAAACGGTTTCTGCGTCCAAAGATACGAAAATATGCGAAACTATACGAAATAAACCGAAATAACACCGTAATTCCGGCGGCTTCCGATCAGAACGTATAGGCGACGCGCAGGTAGCCGTAACGGCCCAGGTAGGAGGTTGAGGAGGTGACGATGTAATCCGTGTCGAAACTCGTGGTGGCGTAGTCGGGGCGGTTGAGGATGTCGATGACGCCCGCCGAAAGCCCCAGCCGGTTCTCCTTGCCGAACTTGCGCCCCGCCGAGGCGTTGAGGATCACGTTGTGGCGCGTGAGCGCGTGCGAGCGGCTGTTGCAGTAGAATTCGTAGAGCGTGCCGACCGACCCGAAATACTTGCCGAAGCGCAGGTCGACGCGCGCCGTGAGTTGTTCGCGCAGCTCCTGCGCGGTCTCTTTCTGCGTGGTGTAGGAACTCATCGAGGTGTTGGAGCGGATGTTGAGCTTGACCTTGCTCGAAAAGCCCGAGTCGAAGCCGAAGCCGAAGCCGAGCGAATGGCGGACCGAGTGGAAGAGGTCTTCGCCGGTGAAATAGGGCGTCTGGCTGAAGCCGTAGTTCACCGAGACGTTTAGGGTCGAGCGCAGCGGGTTGATCTGCTGTGAGTAGGAGACCCTGCCCCCGAGGTTGTAATTGCCCCCGACGTTGGCCTGCGTGGTGAGCTGCGCACCCTTCCGTGCCGTGTAGTCGTACTGGGGCAGGTAGGTGTCTTCGAGGAAGAGCGTGCGTCGCTGGGCGATGTAGTTGAAGGTGTAGCTGCCGTTGAGCCGCACGCTGAAGGAGAGGGCCTTTTTGACGTCGGTGAACTGGAATCCCGCCGATCCCGAGAGGTCGTTCTGCAACTTGAGACCGGGGTTTCCGGCCTGCAACGAAAGGGGGTTGGTGGCGTTGAGCGTCGAGCGCAGCGCGTCGAGCGGGATCATCTGCGGGAAGGAGGCCAGGTTGAACGAAAAACGCTTCCGCGACTTGCCGACCGAGAGGTAGACCGTCGGGTTGAGCTGGAAGAACAGCCGCGGGAAGCGCTCCTCCTTGGGGAAGCGCTCGCTGCGGGCGATGTCGTAGAGCACTCCGCCCAGTCCGGCCATTATCCAGACGTCGCCGCTCCGGTATTGCAGGCTGGTTTGCAGGCTGTGCGTGTAGGTGTCGGTCGTGTAATGGTAGGAGTTGACCGTGTCGACGACGCCCTGCGGGTCGGAGAGGAAATCGACCGCCAGCTGTTTCGAGCGGGCGTAATCGCGGCTGAAGTTGTATGAGGCGTTGACCGAACCCTTTTTCCCAGTTTGTAGCGGTAGCCCAGATTGGCGCCGAACGAATAGTTGCGGCTGTCGCCGTCGTTGCGCAGTTTGACCTGCAGGCCGGGTGTCGAGGCCGTCGTGTCGACCCGCCAGCCGTCCCGGTCGCCGGGTGCGTATTTGCCCGAGACGTTGAACGACAGGGTCGACCGTTCGGAAATTTTCGAGTGGAAGAAAATGCTGTCATTCAATCGGATGTTGCGTCTGTCGGAGTTGCTGTTGAGGTTCGTCCGGGTCTTTTCGTCGTCGATCCGCTGCTGCGTGCGGCTGTGCCCGAGTGTGGAGCCGTCGTCGATCGAAAAGGTGGTCATGGCCCCGAAAACCTTCTTCTTCCGCTGGATGTTGACGTAGTTCGAGATCTCCGCCGAAAGCGATTTCGAGAGCGATTCGTTCCGGCTCTCCTCGCTGCGCAGGGCATAGGCTTCGGTCGGGAAATATTCGGTCTGCGAGGACCCCGTGCTGCTCTGGCGGCTGCGTCCGAACCGGACGGCGGTCGATACGTTGGTCGAGTCGCCCCGGCGCAGGGTATAGTCCGCCTGGGCGTCGGTCTGTTTCGTGGGGGTCGTCTTCGAGTCGAACGAGACGCCTTCTCCCTGCCGGATGTTGTCCTTCGAGTTGGAGGCTTCGAGACGCCAGTTGCCCCTTTCGGTGTTGCGGTAAAAGCTTCCGGCCTCGGAATGGCGGATTTCATGCCGACCCGAGTAGTCCCTTTCGAGGCTCGCGCCGAGCGTGCCCTCCAGATTTCCGCCCAGGATGTAACCGCGCTTCGACTTGGTTTCGACGTCCATCACTTTCTCCTTTTCGGCCGTGTTGTCCCCCAGGCGCTTTGCCTCGGGGCTGAAATCCTCGTAGACCCGCACGCTCCGGACGTCCGAGGCTTCGAGGTCGGTGAGTGCGTAGGAGGTTTTCGAGCCGAAGAGGTTTTTCCCGTCGATCAGCACCCGTTTGACCTCCTGCCCTTCGGCGTAAATCTTGTTGTCCTTGATCTCGACGCCCGGCAGCTGTTTCAGCAGCTCCGCGAAACGGTCGTCGGCCATGGTTTTGAACGCCCCCGCGTTGTAGACCGTCGTGTCGCCCCGGAAGACCATGGCGACCTGCTGCCCGACGACCACGACCTGCGCGATCGACTGTTCGTCGACCTCCATTTTGACCTCGATCCGTCCCCGGAATCCGGTGTTTCCGTAGCGTTTTTTGAACGGCTTGTAACCCACGTAGGTGACCTCCAGGTCGACCGAGTCGCGGAAAATCCGGTCGCAGCGGTAGACGGCCATGATACGGTAGAAATCCTCCTTGACGGTCGTGCCCCGCAGCGTGTCGGCCCGGCTGACGATCGAGACCGTGGCGCCCAGCAGCGGGTCGTGCGTCTCCTTGTCCTCGACCGTGACGACCGTGCGCGCCGGCCGGCCGAAGTTCATGGGTTGGTAAGAGAGGGCGAAGGATTGGAGCGCATGATTCCCCGCCGGATGTGCGGAGGGCATGCCGACAAACCCGAGAAGGGCGAGAATCAGTAGTATGTAACGCGTCAAACCGGGGGGGTGAAGGTTTATTGGCCGCAAGATAGTAATTTCCGTCCATAGTACAGCCGGTCCGCAAAAAAAGAAATTTCGGCCCGAATGGGGCGTTTCGGATCGAAACCGCAGGCGGAAATCCGGTTAAACATTGTCGCGATATGCCGCAGGATGCGTTCGGATTGTAAGTTCGGTTAAATTCATGGTTCGAAAAGATGTTCGGAATGGTGTTTTTTTCTTATCTTGCGAAACAAGATTTGTCTTGAATCAAATGAAACTGGCATGAGGAAGAGTGGATTGAACCGCCGCCCGGCGACCGCCCGGATCAGCGTTCCGGACCATGCCGACGAATTCCCGGCCCGGGTTCCCCCCCCCGCGGGAATTGCCCTACCATCTGTTGACAGTCGCGTGTTTCCCGATGCCCGACAGTTGCGCCATGCAGCTGCCGGAAGCCGTTATTGTGTCCCCTGACCGGTGAAATCCCCATTTCTCGGGGTTGCCGCCTGTTGTGCGGCACTCTATCTTTGTCCCCCGAAAACGAATGACATTCTTACTATTCACATAACCCTGTTTGCCGTGAAGAAATTTTTACTAATGCTTTTATTGGCGGGTGTCTGCATTCCGCTGGGAGTGCAGGCCCAGGCTCCGAAGAAGGTCTCCATCGAAGGGACCGTGACGGAGTACAACACGAAGGAGCCGATTGCGGGCTGCGTGGTTTCCATTCCGACGCTTGAGCTGTGGGTGGTGACCGATGCCAAGGGCCGGTTCCGGATGCCGTCGGTGACCACCGGCAGCTACACCATCGAGGCAACCTGCCTGGGTTACGAGCCGCTTTCGTACAAGGTGACGGTCAGCGCTTCGATCGGGGCGCTCTCGCTGCGCCTCAAGGAGTCGAGCCTGCAACTCAACACCGTGACCGTAACGGCCCAGCGGGGCCGCAGCATCAACTCCTCGTCGACGATCGACCGTCAGGCGATGGACCACCTGCAAGCCACCTCCGTCAAGGACGTGATGCAGCTGCTGCCGGGCGTGCTGACCGCGAATCCGGAATTGACGAACTCCACTTCGAATTTCGTCGGCATCCGTGATCTGCCTAATTCGATGACGGACGGTAAGGATGCGAACAGCATCAACTCCAGTTCGGTGGGCGTCTATGTCGATGGAGCCGTTGTGAATAATAGCGCGATGCTGATGGGTGGAAAAGCGGCCGCTTTCGGGCAGCAAACCAGCCGGGGTATCGACATGCGCACCATTTCGACCGACAATATCGAGTCGATCGAGGTCATCCGCGGCGTTGCGTCGGCCGAATACGGCAATATGAGCGCCGGAGCGGTCGTCGTCAAGACCAAGCAGGGCCGCACTCCCTATGAAATCCGGGTGAAGACCGTGCCGGACACCAAGGCCGTGTCGCTGACTAAAGGTTATGCGTTGGGGTCCGACAAGGGTTTCCTCAATGCGTCGATCGACTACGCCAATGCGATGAAGGACATCCGTACGGTGGAGGAATCTTATGACCGCGGAACGTTTTCGGTGGGTTATACCAATACCTTCAACCGTGACCGCACGCCGTTTCAGTTCAATGCGAAGGTGAGCGGTTACCTTTCGCGCGGCACTACAAAGGCTGATCCGGACAATATCTCGCAGGCTGAACGCAAGGAGTTGGACGACCGGAACCTGTCGATCAACCTTAATGGTTCGTGGCTGCTCAACAAGTCGTGGATTACGTCGTTGAAATACGTTTTCAACACATCAATGACCCGTCAGTACGCCCGTCAGCAGATGGCGCCCAGCGCCCTCGGTGTCGCCAATCCCGGAGCTTTGGAAAACGGGGAGTATCTGACTGAATTCACCCCTGACAATTACTTGAGCGATATTCGGAATTTGAGTATGGCCTATTACACCACGGCTAAAATGGTGGCTGAACTTTCGGGGCGTTACGGCAAGGTCTACAACAAGGCGATGCTCGGTGTCGAGTGGAACAATTCGGGCAACACCGGCAAAGGACAGTATTACGAAGGCGTGCGTCCCATGTCGTTCCGTCCGGAGCCGTTCAGCGACATTCCTTTCCTGAATCAGGTGGCTGTCTTCGCCGAAGAAAAAGCGACGCTGCCGATCGGAAAAACATCGCTCACGTTGCAGGCCGGCGGACGTTTTACCTATATGGCGACGGATCAGCTGAACGATAAGTGGGCCGTCGATCCGCGTTTTAACGCCAAATATACGATCATCAGCAATCGCGCGCCGAAAAAGATCCGCGAACTGTCGCTGCGCGCCGGCTGGGGCATCCAGACCACGCTGCCGGCCCTGCGGCTGCTTTATCCTTTTCCGGTGTATATTGACCGGGTTTCGTTCAGCTGGGGCGGAACTACCGAGACGGGGCCTGTGGCGGCATGGACTACGTTCGTGACCCCGCAGTCCGATATGATTAACCGCGATCTGAAGATGCAGTACAGCAAGAACTTCGAAGTGGGTCTCGATTTCGATATGTTCGGTGTCAAGGGAGGCATTACCTATTATAATGAAAAGATGCGTAACGGTTATACCCTTCGTATGGTTCCGCAGGTATTGTCATTCCGGGAATACGAAACCTATAAAGGGACGGAAGTTCCGGTTTATATGGATGATCCGAACAATCCGGGACAACCGGTTCTGGGCGTGGGAGGCGAGCCGCTCGACTATCGGGATGAGAAAATATTCAATACGGCATCCGTCAAGAAACCGGCCAATGACGGTAAATACGACAAGTGGGGTGTCGAGTATACGTTCGATTTCGGGCAGATTCGTCCGGTCCGGACTTCGGTCGTTGTCAACGGAGCATACATGACCATGACCCGGAAGGATAGCGAGGGCGTGTTGTTGTACGATACTTATTCCTCGGTGAAAGTGCCTATTGACGGTAAGAATATCTACAACCCGTTTCTGGGAGCCTATTATGGAGGCAAATCCGTCTCTTCCGGTTCGGTGTACACCCGGTTCAATTCCAATATTAACCTGATCACGCACATTCCGAAGTTGCGTCTGATTACAACACTGACCGTCCAGTGTGTATGGCTCAACCGGACCCGGAATCTCCAGGCAGACGGTGTTTACATCCTCGATGACGACAATAATCCCGTTTATGGCGATTTTTCGAATGGGACGAATGGCAAGATGATCTACCGGGACCCCGATTTCTATATGAACATGGATGGTCAGCTATTGCCGTTCAATCGGAACTTGTACAACGATCCTACCTATGGAGCGGCTTACCGGGAATACCTTCAGACGGGCAGTGCGACTACGACCTTTGTCGAAAATTCGTTCAAGCCTTATTTCATGGCCAACCTCCGTGTTACGAAAGAGATCGGCAGGATTGCCCAGATTTCATTCTACGCCAACAACTTTACGAACTCGCATCCTAAAATGTTGCTGAAGAGTACGGGAACTTATAAGCGCGTAAATACGGATATTTATTTCGGCGCGGAACTAAAACTTAAATTCTAAAGAGTTGCAGATGATGAAAAAGATTTTATATTATCTGGTGCCTTTGGCGACGGCCTTTCTGCTGTGCGGCTGCCTCAAGGATATGAAAGACGGCGAATTGCTTCATGGCAACAGGGAGGTGCTGATCTCCATTGATTTGCCCGGAGAGTTGGCGTCGCTCGACAAGTCGGGGTTCAAGGTGACTATGCGCAATACGAAGATCGGAAATACGTATACTTCCGAAACGGATGCGAAGGGTGAAACCCGGATCGACGCCGAGTACGGAAATTACAGCGTGATTATCAGCAAAGTGGCCGATGTGGGCGGAATCAGCAAGTTCCTGCATGCCACCAGGGATTTCGTGCTGAATAAAGACGGTCAGTCGGCCGGGACGAACAATCTCGAGATTAAGGCTACGGCGCGTGGCACGATCATTCTGAAAGAGGTTTATTTTCACAAAACGAAGACTGCCGACGGGAAAGCGAATTATAACTATGACCAGTATTTCACGCTCTGCAACAATTCCGACGATGTGCAGTATCTCGACGGGGTGGGAGTCGGATTCCACACGTCGTTCAATTCGGGAAAATCGGCCGTGTACAATAAATTCTGGTTGGGAAGCACCAGCACCGAACTCCGCGATTCCATTCCGGTCAACGCTTTCGGTTTTGTTTTCCCGGGCGAAGGCCGGGAGCACCCGATACAGCCGGGCGAAGAGGTCGTGATTGCCTTGAGCGCCGTCGAACATACGGCAGACCAGACCAGCAGACCGATGAACCTTGCCGCGGATAATGTATGGGCGATGTATATCGACCGTTTTGCTGGCTCCGCGGTAAAAGCTCCGGCCGCGGGCGTTGAACGGCTGGAATGCTTCTGTGAGCTGGCATCCGGAAATTCGATCGTTCTCTCCATCAGCTCGCCGGCGATCGTTGTATATCGGCTGCCTGAAGATCCTTATGAGTACGTTAAGGACGGAGCCATCAAAGGCCGGCCCTACGGCAAGGTGATGTATCAGCCGACGAAGTATCAGAGTATGCCCTCGATAATGGTTCCCAAGGAGTGTATTCTCGATGGTGTGGAGTTCCGCAGTAACGATACGCACGTCCCGCGTCTTTGCTCCGACATCAGTCTCCAGCCTTTGTTTATCACGACGGCCTCGTACAGCGGTCAGTCCTATATCCGCAAGGTGGACGAAAGCGCTTCGGAGATCGTAGGTCGTACGGTTTATCAGGATACGAACAATTCGGCCGACGACTGGATTCCGCTCGATGAACCGACCCTTTGCACGGAGTACAAAAACCGATAAAACGAAACAGCCATGAAGAAAAAGATCTATGCGGTGCTCCTGTTGACTGCGGTATGTGCGGGGTCGGGCGTTTTCGCCCAGTCCTCCGCTCCGAAGGAGAACCTTGAAAAATATTATACCCTGGAACGGATTCGTTCGAAAAGCGGATGGCTCGTTTCGGACAATGCGGCGGGCCTGATGCTCAATCAGGCATCGCTCTCCATTGCGGAAGTGAATTATGATTTCGAGCAAGGCGGACTGCGCAACGTTACCGATGGAGCGGAAGTGAATGCGTTCGGGGTCCGGTCCGAGTCGTACCGCCGTTGGAATCGTCTTTCGTTCTACGGTAAGTTGAGTTATGATTATGCGGCTTCGAAGGACCGCAGTTGGGCGGGAAATGCCAACATCGGAGATTCTCCGATGCTGATCGGCGATTCGATTCCCGGAAATACGCGTGATGAAACCTATGCCATCGAGGCCGGGGTTGCCTACCGTATGGGGCGCTGGGTGGTTGGAGCGATGGGGAAATACGAGGATCGCAGCCTGGCAAAGCGTCGGGATTCGCGCAATAAAACCACCTCGATGTATTTGAGCGTTCAGCCGGGTGTGATGTTTACCTCGAAGGTGGTGGACGCAGGTCTTAATTTTACGTATGAACGCACGACGGAGCAGGTCGGCTATGCGGCTTTCGGTACGAATACGACCAGCGGAATGATCTACTTCTTCGAAGGCATGTGGTTTTATACCAGCCAGCAGCTCGGGGGAAGCGAAAAATTCTATGACGTCTATTACAAAGGCTCCGAATACGGAGGCGCCGCCCAGTTGGAATTGAAATTGGGAAAGAGGGTGAAGTTCTTCAATCAGTTCTCGGCCGAATACGACAAAATGGAGCGTTTCCGCTTCGATTTGGACCAGCATCTGGGCGACAACGATCAGTTGACCTACCGCTATCTGGGGGTGCTCAACGTTGCGGGCCGCAGGGTCGATCAGCGGCTTTCGGTCGACGCCTCGTGGGGCGACCTGCTGAAATACAACAATATTCAGGAGCTGGAACTTGATCCGGAGACCAATCAGAAACTGTACAAACAGTACGGCCGCTTCCTGAAATTCTCGCAGAAGCAGCGCAGCGTCGATGCCGATTACAAACTCTACGTCAAGCGCAACGAGTGGAGCAGTTCGTGGATCCTCGTTGCGGATTT
>OGKD01001367.1_pt1 | contig 13408 bp, 9 predicted proteins | sample 1572371 | NCBI WGS metagenome assembly OGKD01 (sample SAMEA2582096, study PRJEB24529) | metagenome | biome: Human gut stool | place: China | collected 2011 | reverse complement strand
CTCAGGCACCTCGTCCGGATACTGTTCAGTTGCATTATGTAAACCAGCGAGCAGTCTTACCGCATACACCATGTCCTCCCTGCTCTTCGTATCGCACTCGGCTCCACGGAAAACTGACAATAACAGATAATTCTGTTCCTCTTCGTCCCTGGCAAAAATTTCCCCTTCTTTTGTATAAAAGATCTGCTCTGCCACAATATTCTGCCCCTTCAGGAAATCAAGCATTCCAGCCAGAAATTCCGCACGCTCCACAGAGCCCCTATACTCCTTCAGTGCGCGCATTCCGAGATCTGTTTCACACAAAAAACAGTCCCTTCCCTTCGAAATAGACTTTACCTCCATCTCATATTGTTCTGCTATCTGTTCCGGCCTGATATACATGAAAATCCCCTCCATACGATGAATCTGCGATAAGAGAGCAAATGCTCTCCTGCCGTGTCAATTCATCATATGTGAGGGGATGCGATATTATGAACCTGTTCCATTAATTTTTCTTTCGTGTTGTCCTCCGGGTGTTCCAGCACATACTCCAAAAGCTGTTTCAGCGTCTCGCCGATCGCCTTTCCCGGCTGCATTCCATCTGCGATCAGATCCGTTCCCGTAACCGCAAGTTCCTTTATGGAAAGGCACTGCCGCTTCGCCATGATCTGCTCATATATTTCTTCGTATTCCTTTAAATACTCTGCTTTTTCCTCCCGCCTGTATGCACTCTGTGCCAGCATGTCCGCTCTTTTTACTGCAAAAAGCAGCGGATACTGATCCACACCGTTCCGGTAGATTGCTCTGCGGACCGTCCGCTCCTGCAAAGGCGGATTATCGTCGTGGCATAAGATCAGTCTGCATACCCGGTCGGTTGTATCATTGTCAAACTTCAGCCGCCGCAAAATCTTCCTTGCCACAAGACTTCCTTCCTGTGGGTGTCCATAAAAGTGATCCACGCCATGTTCGTCCGTGGTTCTGCACATCGGTTTTGCCACATCATGTAACAGCATTGTAATACGCGCCACTTTATCCGGCTGTATCTCCATCAGGGCATGCAGCGTGTGCTCCCCCACAGAATAGCAGTGATGCGGATTATTCTGCGGTGTTTTCATCATCTCGTCAAATTCCGGCAGAAAAACTGCGGTAAGTCCTGTCTCATAGGCCGTGCGCAGCAGTTCCGGATGTCCGGACGTGAGAAGTTTTACCATTTCGATCTGAATACGTTCTGCACTCACTTTTGCAATGTTTGGTGCCAGGGAAACAATCGCCTCTCTTGTCTCATCTTCAATAGAGAAGCCAAGCTGCGCTCCAAACCGCACTGCACGCAGCATACGAAGCGCGTCCTCCGTAAAACGCTCCACAGCAGCTCCCACGCACCGGATCACACCGCGCTCTAAATCTCCCACACCATCAAACGCATCGACCAGCCCATCCTTATCATTGTAAGCCATGGCATTGATCGTAAAATCGCGGCGCTTCAGATCTTCTAACAGATTGGAAGTAAACTGTACCTCCTTAGGATGCCTTGCATCCTCATATTCCCCGTCTATACGGTATGTGGTCACCTCGAATCCCTCATGTTCAAGCATCACGGTAACCGTTCCATGCTGGACCCCAGTATCTATGGTATGTCGGAATAACTCTTTTACCTGTTCCGGTTTTGCTGATGTCGTGATGTCCCAGTCCATAGGAATCCGTCCTAACATCGTATCACGGACGCACCCACCTACAGCATAGGCCTCAAAGCCATGCTGTGTCAGTGTGTCAATAATATAAGTTACTTTCTCAGGTAAAACGATTTTCATATACGATAGGTTCCTTTTGTCGTTGTTTTGATCGAATATAACAGATCATCCGCCCTCTTGATCATCTCTGTCATATCATTTTCCGTACAGATATGGTCTCCGGCTGCAATACCGATGGAGCAGGAGATCTGATGCTGTTTATCGATTGAGAATGACTGTCCGAGTTTTTCACTGATCTCCGCCGAAAATCCGTCTGCCTCATCAATAATCTGATAGATACGCTCTGCCTTTTCTTTGAAAATATCCCTGTCATCTGTATAAAGGAAGATCAGGAACTCATCCCCGCCATAACGGCACACAAAACCATCTTTTCCACAGACTTCCGTAAAAATATCAGCCATTTTGATCAGAACGAAATCGCCCACATCATGTCCGTACGTATCATTATAGTGTTTGAAATTGTCCAGGTCAATAAACATCACTCCCAGCTTTGGTTTTCTTTTTTCCCCTGCGATCTCTTTCAGAAGTGCGTCTAATTTGCGGTAGAACCCTTCACGGTTATAGCACCCTGTCAGCTGGTCTGTAACTGCCGACATATACAGTTTTGTATTCATCTCATAAATCTTGTCATAGGCATCAAGCCTGTTCAATGCGTAACGCACCTCACGGAACAGAAGCTGATAAAAGTTCAGATCGTCCTCATCAAGCATATAACGGTTCACCGAGGAATGCCAGTTATCCTTCATCAGCACATAGGTGATGACAATATTCTCGATTTTTGCGTTGTTAAAAAATGGGATCGCCACCATAGAACACACATCTTCATCACCAAAAATCGATGTGATATCCTGATGTTCAGAATAATTGCTGCTGATCTTGGAGATCACAAATCCACCCGCATTTTTCCGCATGGATTTTTCCATGATCTTCATGATCTCCGGCGTCATCTCTTTCTCTGTGTCATTGTAAAGTACCTGCGGCACCCTCTCGCTATAGCGGATATAGACTGCCCGGTCGACGTCAAAATGATTTAAAAATGTCTTCATGACCATATTGAGCATCTCTTTTGCAGTGATACCATTTACATCGATCAGTTTCTGCCAGATAGAAATAAAGTCGAGCTGTTCTTTCTTACTCTTATATGCCCGCTCCACGCTCTCCTGCTTTAACAGATCCTCGATTTCCCTGGTTGATAATTCCTCACAGTCGTCATCTACCGGTGGCAGAAGATCTTTCATATCCTCCGCGTACTCATGGAACATGATACGATGTGTCTCTTCATACTGTTTTAAAATAAACTCTTCCTGCTCATAAAGGATCTCTTTTCCTGCATTCCTGAAGCATTCCATCCTGTTCCTTCGGAACAGCACATAACAGAAAAACTGGTTTCCCTCTGCTCTCTTTAAATAAATATCTGCCTGCTCATATAATTTTAGCGCCTCCTCGTTGTCTCCGTCATGCTGTGCTAATAATGCCTTGGAAAACGTATAGAGGAACATATCATCATCTGCCTTTGCGTAGTCATGCACAGTGGCGAGGTTGTTTTCTGTCTTTTCCTTCTCGAAAATATAATTCAAAAACTGGCGGCAGCTATACAGATACCTCTCACAGTTAAAACGGTTTCCCTGTAAAATGGAAACCAGAGCAAACAATCCATACAGTTTGGACAGGTTGCAGACACGCAGACTGTTCAGATGCAGCTTTTCGATCGCTTTCATACACTGTGTCAGGTATTCCTGCGCCTTGTCATACTGCCCCAGCATAACGCAGTTCAATGACATATTATAATGTACTTCTGCAATATCCTCCGGCTTTCTCAGTTTACATAATATCTTAATTGCCTTGTTGTAATAGCTCTGGGCTCTCTCATTTTCTCCCATTGCACATAAATTATACGCAATACCGGAATAGATCCTTCCGCCCTCCACGCTGTCAACATCTTTCATCGCCTCATAGGTACGGATCGAATATAACAGGGAAACTTCGTACTCGCCATTTGTGGATGCTATCATGATATTTTTCCGATATGCAATGCTGATAAGCTGCTCATTGCCAATCTCTTTTGCAAGCGCAACGCCCTTGGAAAAATAAATCAGAAATGCTTCCGACCGGTACGCTTTTGCCACGATCTCCGGTTTATTGTCGTATGCATAAATATAAATATGCGCCAGATGATTTTTGTAATGGTACGCATTCAGCTTCTCGATCAGTTTATCGCTGATCTCAATATCCTGGGCACAGAAGAAAATATTGCACCAGCCGGACATCTGGTTCTGCGCTTTTAAAAGTTCTGCACGGAACACTAAAAAATCATCCCCCAGCGCTTCTCCGCACTCCTTTGCCTTCTGTACATAAATCATGGCTTCCTCTAACTTTCCAAGATACATGTAAGAAGTTGCCATCCAGAAATTATAATAAAATGCTCCCTCTTTCTCCTGATCCTGCAGTTTTTCCAGATCTTCGCAGGATTCCAGAGCCTTCGCAATATCTCTTTGCAACACCGACACCATAATCTGTAACAGCAAAAGCTGATAATGCTTTTTCTCAGAAATCGTAAAGTTATCAAACTTGATCCGGCGCTCAATCTTGCTCAGATGATGGTCTGCCTGGTCAAAATCCAGAAAGTATACCAGATTATTCAGTTTCCGATAGCCATCGTCACTCTCATAATCAGAGTAATAGTCCATGACATCCGGTTCCATGTTCCTGCCTGCATTTCCGATATGGTACACCATGTTCCGGTCATCCATACTCTCACAGATTGCATCCCACTCTTCATGTGCAAATTCCGGAATCGACTGCACATCATTAACTCCCAAGACAATGCCGATATTTTTATTCTTTGTCTGAAGCAGTCTGTTGGTAAGCTGCATGGTACTTTTCGAAGCAAGCTGGAAACGGTTCAACACAATGACGACCGGACGGATCTCTGATAATTTCTGAAGCATCGTCACGATCGAATTGCGCATACGTTCCTGCTCATACTCTACCTCATCGATCAGGATCTGTTCCGTTCTCTCGCAAAATCCCTTTTCAAAATAACTTTCAAACACAGGTCTCTGAAGCTTGTAGACATCACATTCTTCCATAAACTCTTCCAATGTGCCGCTGCAATACTTATGGAACATCTGCCGGATCAGTCCCAGATATGGTTCATAAGCCTCTGCGATCTTGTTATAAGAAAACTCATGACAGGTAAAAAAGATATCTGTCTGGTCCTTATAATGATTGACACTCTCTAAATCCCATATAGAAAAATCATTGCTATACCGCACAAGGATACTGTTATGTTCTACATTTCCGATTCCTCCTGCGACCTGTTCGATAACCCCATTATAATACTTTTCTATCATACGATCCCCTTTTGCTCCAAAAAAACGCTTGCTGTTTTGTCACATTCTATATCCATTACCGGTTATACAATAAAACGTTCCACATTTTTCTGTAGTTTTTCAGCAGAATGATAGGTTGTCTCTGCCTTCTGTTTAATTGCCTCTGCCTCCTGCACAACGTTTCCTACTTTTTCAGCAATATCCGTTGTTCCGGTAGCTCCCTCTGTCGCAGTCTTGCTGACATCGGAGATAGCATCCATCACTCCGTTAATGGATGCGAGCAGCTGCTCCGATGATGCCGAGAAGTCCGTTACAAGAGAATCTACATTGGCAGCATCACTGTTATAGGAATTTGCCATTTCTGCAAATCCTCCAAGACTCTCCACAACATCATTTCCGACAAACTCCAGCAGCCTCTCTGCATCATTTGCAAGATTCTCAACGGCTGCGGTCACATTGCCAGTCACTTCCTGAATATGGGCAACTGCGGCTTTTGACTGCTCTGCCAATACACGGATCTCATCTGCAACAACCGCAAATCCTTTTCCTGCCTCTCCCGCCCTGGCAGCCTCAATGGATGCATTCAAAGCCAGAAGGTTCGTCTGTCCGGTAATATCCATGATTGATTTGGCAAGAACATTGATCTGATCCACAACCTTAATATCTTCGAGTGCTTTTGTCAGGCTCTCATTAATCTCCTCATGAATCGATCTGGTACGTCTGTCATTTTCGTCTGTATCTTTTTTGATTTTCACAGCACGTTCCCTGATCTCATCTGCCTCGTTAGCGCCATCCTGAGATCTCTCTGCAATACTCTTCGCAGCGCTCTCAATCTCATGTGACATTGCATTCATCTCTTCCGAAGATGCCGCTGTCTCCTCCATACCTGCCGCAAGCTCCTCCGTTGTCGCAGATACATTTTCAATCTGATCATCTAATGCCTGAAGACTTGTATCAATCTCCTGCACCATGCCGGTGATCTCTAATGCTTCTGATTTCACCTCTCCAATCAGTTCCTTCATCTCAGAGCGCATTTTCTCAAGCGAATCTGCCAGTTGTCCAAAATCATCTTTTCTCTTTAACAGATCCTGTTCAAATTCTTTTGAAAAATCACCCTGCGCTATCTCGTTAATGTGGGTAAGGCTCTTTTTCAATGGTTTCACAATGCTGGCTGTGATCAGTGTCAGGACTAAAATTAAGATTACTTCCATGACAACAGCGATTCCGATGATCGCCATTCTGCTGTTGGATTCATAGGAAGAAAATTCATTTTTCACACCCAATACGTCCTCATCAATATCGTCCGTGTAGTTTCCGGTTCCAAGTACCCAGCCAAATGGTTCAAATGCCTTGCTGTAAGCACGTTTTGGAGATGGTTCCGTCTCACCCTCTCTCGGGAATACATAATCCGTAAAACCGCCGTTTTCCTGCCTTCCTGCACTGATGATCGCCTGCATATACGCAAATCCATTGGTGTCCACTGCATCCATACGATTTGTTCCCTCTGTGTCATTGCCGAGAAGGACTACGTTTGTTCCATCATAGGTATCTACCCAGAAATATCCATTATTGCCGTAACGCAGATCACGAATCTGGTCTGCTGCAAGTTTTTCTGCCTCGTCTAAGGTATATTCACCTTTTTCATACCGATTGTAAATGCTCTGGCAAAGAGATATTACATTATCTACCTGTGCCTTGATCTGTTCATCATACGAGGAACGCATATCATTCTCGATAATGTCTAACGCATTATTTCCAAGTCCTGACAGGCTTGTGTTGGAAATGACGGTGCATAGTGCCAGTGCGATCAGTGCGATCACCATTACAATAACTAATTTTGTTCTCACCTTAATATTGTTCATACCCATACCTCCTACTACATCTTTTTTATTTTATGAACCCAATTTTAAATCCTATTTGTATTTTAGCACATTATGCTTATTTTACCACTCTATTTTCGACATTTTTCGTGATTTTATTCTATTTTTCGTTACTGTTCACTCATACTTCGTTCCAGTAACGATTCGCTGACTCATTTCAGTTTTTGCTTCACAAAAGGAGTCTGCTCACTCCTGAATCACTTTCTTACGCAGCAAAACAGCAAGTGTTTTACTGCTGAGTGAACAGTAACTATTTTTATAGCAAAAACGCAGAAGTTATTTGTAACTCCTGCGTTTCTGTCTCAGATGAGAAATGGATTCCTGATTTCGAACTCCATTTTTTTATGTGTCTTTGGATGTTTAAATCCGATTTTATAAGAGCAGAGTAAAAGACCGTTTCCACTCCGTGTCATTGTCTCTTTAAAATTATACTTCGCATCCCCAACGATCGGGATTCCTGCATTTGCTAACTGTACCCGGATCTGATGATGTCTTCCGGTGTCTAACCGGATCCGGAGAATGGCGTTCGTTTTATTCTGTGCAGTCACTTCATAGTCCAGCCTTGCTGACTTTGCGCCCTCCGTACTTTTAGATACCACTTTTGAAGTGTTTGTTTTTCCATCCCGGAGCAGGTAATCTTCCAATGTACCTTTTTTCTGTTCCGGCACACCGTCTGTCACTGCATAATAGAATTTATCTGCCATTTTTGTCTGCACCTGACGGCTTAAATCCGCCGCAGCCTCCTTTGTTTTGGCAAAAACCATCACTCCGCGCACCGGCTGATCCAGCCTGTGTACCACCCCGATATACGGCTGTTCTCCCTTTCCAGCACGGTAATTTTTCAGAAGGCTTTCCATGTCCGCCTGTCCTAACCGTTTTGTCTGCGCCGCAACCCCCGCCGGTTTTTCGCAGACAATAACCTCCTCATCCTCGTATAAAATATTTATGTCCATGGCTGATGATCTCCTTTGTTATTTATGTGACATTCCCCTTGCTGTTTTTATCTGCTTTGGTTCATTGTAGCATGATTCTTTTGTTTAGGCTACTGTTGTGGAGATATGAATGAATGCTTTTATTCATTTTTTTAGTACTCATAATATTTAAAATTTTACTATTTTCTCCATTGCATTTTCTGATGTTGGTATGATACAATATTTCAAAGCATATTTTACAAAATCTTTGTGGCTTAAGAGTCATCTGTAATCTAGAAAGCTTTCGGTCAACCGACAATGACCGGGGCAGTTCATTTCGTATCTATGCTTTTATTACCCATTAACCAATTTAAAAGCAGGAGACGGATGAAAACTATTTTTACAATGCTCTATTCTCCTGCCGGAGGCATGATGCATTTATACGCATCTGCCGTCCACCGTGATAAGGAGGAAAGCCTATGGCAATGCGGCCACAAGATCGTTACAAATCAACTACCGCAGGAGCAGTTTCTGCAAATCGCAACTACAAAGATACTGTTTTCCGGATGTTATTTTCAGACAAAAAGAATCTGCTCTCGCTTTACAATGGAGTAAACAGCAGAGATTATACGAATCCTGATGATTTAGAGATTGTTACTTTGGAAAACGCTATCTATATGGGAATAAAAAACGATCTGGCATTTATTATCGATACCAATTTGTATCTGTATGAACATCAGTCAACTTATAACCCAAATATGCCTCTTCGTGATTTATTTTACATTAGCAGTGAATATCAAAAAATGCTGGATCAAAAATCTTTATACTCGTCCAGCCTGCAAAAGATACCTGCCCCTAATTTCATTGAGTTTTATAATGGTTCTGATCCGGTTTGCGATGTTTTTGAACACAGACTTTCCTCTGCTTTTGAACATCTGTCGGGTGAGCCAAAACTGGAGCTGATCGTAACTGTCTTAAATATCAATGAAGGTCACAATGCCCTTCTTATGGAGCATTGCAAAACGCTAAGGGAATATGCGCAATATGTTGCAAAAGTGCGAAAATACACAGCCGACCTGTCTCTGAACGAGGCGGTGGAACGTGCTGTTGATGAATGTATCAAAGAAAATATTCTTGCGGATTTTCTTCGAAAGAACCGCGCGGAGGTTATCAGTATGAGTATATTTGAGTATGACAAGGAAGAAGAAGAAAAGAAACTTCGGAAAGCGGAGTATGAGGCTGGTATTCAAAAGGGTGTCCTTAATACTGCACGTCATCTATTGGAGCTTAATCTGCTGTCTTTAGAGAATATTTCTCGTGCTACTGGTCTATCAATTGATGAATTGAAAAAGCTACAGCAATAACTTAGTAAAAGAAGCCCACAAAACTGCGAGCTTCTTTTTTGATACATTTTACACAAATTACTGTAACAGAGAGAGTACACCCTGAGTAGACTGATTAGCCTGTGCAAGCATAGACTGACCTGCCTGTGCAAGAATGTTGTTCTTGCTGTACTCAACCATCTCTTCTGCCATATCTGTATCACGGATACGAGATTCAGCAGTTGTTGTATTCTCAACAATGTTATCTAAGTTGTCGATTGTGTGCTCTAATCTGTTCTGTACAGCACCAAGAGCAGATCTCTGAGAAGAAACCTTTGCGATAGCATCGGAAATTGCATCTACCGCATAAGTAGCAGCTGTTCCGGTAGCGTCTGTTACATTCAAGCCTTTTACTCCGAGATTTGCAGAGTTCATTACATCAATATCGACTGTGATTTTATTGGTCATATCTGCATCTGCACCAACATGTAAGTTGAAGGAAAGTGTATCTGCTACTGTTGCATATCCTTTTGAGATTGTATAGGTTGTCTTTCCATTTGCATCTGCTCCATCAGAAACAGTTGCATCTCTATTAACAGTTCCAATGCTATTAGCAGCCAGAAGTTCTGCCTTAATTTTCTTTTTAGCTTCCGTTGTTGAAATAATGGATGAATCATCGTCATCAACACCATCTCCGTCAGCATCATTCATTGCTGCATATTCTTTACCATCAACAGTTGCTTTCGAACCATCTTTTACAAGATTTGCTGCTGTGACTGCAGTACCATTAGTCTGATCTCCATCTTTATACCATCCAGCAGCTTTTGCATTGCCACCAGTGGTAGCCTCCTTATAAGTATAACTGGTTCCATCAACTGTAATTTCTTTATCTGCTGCTTGATATTGATTAATAGCTGCGACAATCTCTGCCTTATCAGTACCAATTGTATACTCTTTTCCAGCAATCTTATACTTGTCACCAGCTTTAAGCGTATCCATAACAAATGTTGCAGATTTTGCACTATCTGTTAATGTTCCTTTCAGTCCTGCATCATGACCTTTCATATATACATTCTTTGTAGATGCATTGTCACCCTTTAACAGATAAATCTCATTAAACTTGGTTGTCTCAGCAACACGGTCGATCTCTGTTGTTAACTGGTCAATCTCATCCTGGATTGCCTGACGGTCAGACTCTTTAGAGTTTGTTCCGTTAGCTGCCTGAACTGCCAACTCATTCATTCTCTGTAACATGGAGTGAACTTCTGTCAAAGCACCCTCGGCTGTCTGTACAGAAGATACACCGTCCTGAGCGTTTGTGGAAGCCTGATCAAGACCACGGATCTGTTTTCTCATTTTTTCAGAAATGGTTAATCCTGCTGCATCATCTGCTGCACGGTTAATCTTGTAACCAGAAGATAATTTCTCTGTGGATTTTGCCTGCTGTCCTGTTGTAACGTTTAACATTCTGTTGGCGTTCATTGCCTGTAAGTTGTGTTGTACTACCATAATTTTTACCTCCGTGTGTTGCGGTCTTTCTGCCGCTAAAATAATTTTTATTTTCGGGATTCCATTCCCTTTTCCCTGAATAAAATCAGGATTTTGGCACAAAGTGCCTGTATAATAAACCACGCCCCTAGGTTAGCATGGCATTATTACCGTCTGTGGCTGACTGTGTAAATGGCTTTTTTTGCAGCCGGTCTGTCCGTTATCTCAGAAGCTGCGTGCTTCTCACGCATTAAGATTCCTGCGATCTCACGCTTTGCCTCCTCAGATATGGTCTGCTCACGATAGTATTCTTTTTTGTCCTTTTGCTTCATGGAATTACTGCGCACAATGTTGTATTCGCGTGGTGCGTCTACAAGAAGATGAATGTTATTTGCAGAACCGCCGGAAAAAACGACACGGATATTTTCTCCTATATCAATGTATTCTCCCGGTTTTAAAGATAATTTAAGCATTGTAACCTCCATGTGGCTTTGTATTTTTCCATAAATACTGCGTATATTAAAAACGGTACTCCATCCGTTTCAGATACTGGTAACACATTGTATATTGTGTTACCTCTGTTTTGCGTTCCGGAATCATGGAGCCACATTGATCACAATGCATATTGTTCAGATATTTTATGGTAAGGAAAATTCTCTCCTTTATAAACAGATTTTGCGGAAAATCTCGTCCCTGTCATCCTGTTCGATTCCAAGATAACGTTTGGTGATGTCAAAAGAGGAATGATGATAAATCTCCATGAGAAGTACCGGTGGGACTCCCTGCTTCCACGCATAATATCCAAATGTTTTCCGTAAGGAATGAGGGCTTATCACACCGCTTAGACCGCTGTTTTCTGCCGCCTTGCGGATGATTCGGTAAGCCTGCACCCTTGAGATTGGATCTGCGTCTTTTCCACAGAAAAGATACGCATCCCCGCTGATCTCGAAACTGCGTTCAGACGCTAAAAACTGATAATACTTTTGCAGCTGGACAGTTATTTTTTCATTCAGATAAATATTCGATGCTTTTCCGGTCTTTGCCTCCACAAGAAGCAGATGTTCTCTTACGCTCCGGTTTTCTAAGTCATATACCTGCTTCCACTGTAAAGAAAGAAGATCCGAAATTCTCAATGCGGTATTCAGCCCCATCGTAAGCAGCAGTTGATTTCTCGGATGATACTGTACCTGTTCATAAAAGTTCATAAAATCTTTCAGTTCCTGTTCTGAGCGGATTGGCTGAGCTGTGTTCATATTTTTTCTCCTCACATACTTGAATAAATTTTTTTGAAAAAAGGGGTTAAGTAATGGAAACTCTGTCCGATATATAAAGCAAGAAACAGAGGTAACACAATATACAATGTGTTACCTCTGTTTCTGTTATCATAGCATTTTACATTTGTAAATTATTCCAATATCAGTTCCTCGACCGTCACAAACGAATATCCCTCTCCCTGCAATTCATCAATAATAAGAAATGCTGCATTTACCGATGATTCCGATGCATCATGCAGCAGAATGATATCATTTTCCTGCACTTTATCCATGACACGCTTTGCAATGACGCTGGAATTATCTGTCTTCCAGTCGAGCGGATCGACATCCCACAACACCTCGATCATTTTTGTCTCATAATCGAGATTGCATTTCCAGCAACCGTAAGGCGGTCTGATATACTGCGCATGTTCTCCGGTCAGTCCAAAAATAATCTGGTCTGTTTTGTCCACCTGTTCCATCGCCGCCTGATCTGTGAGATTGGAAAGATTCACATGTTCATAGGAATGAACGCCGATGAGATGTCCGTCTGCATGGATTTTCTTCACGATCTCTGGATATTTTTCACACTCCGCACCCAGAAGAAAAAAAGTTGCCTTCACATTCCGCTCTTTCAAACCTTCCAAAAGTGTCTCCGTATGATCCGGATTTGGTCCATCGTCAAATGTCAAAGCCACTTTCTTAACTTCCTCTTCTTTGATTTTTCCTGATGCTGCTTTCGTGTTCTCTTCTGCCATTCTCTCTGTCTCCATCCCACTGTCTGCTCTTATCCTATTGTCCTTTTTTTCCACGCAAATACCAATGATCCCTGTAAACGCAAAAATAAGCAGCAGAAATCCTGCTGCTCTTTTTATAATGAATTGTTGTTTCCCATTGCTTTTCTGTCTCAAACGGATTCCCCGGCTGTCATTTCTTTATTAATAATATATGCCGTTCTTCTCATGAAAATTATAAGAATCATCATTTGGAAGATAACCAAAGAAACCATCATCCGGTGTATAATCATAAAAATCTTCATCCGGCGTATAGCCATAGTAGCCATCATAATAGCCATCTTTGTATCCCTGCTGATACCCCTCATACAAGCCGTCATAATAATCATCGGAAGCATCATCATTTTCTGAACCTTCATAATAGTAAGTGCTGCTATCCGTGCTTTCTGTTCTGGCATCTGACACAAACATACAAGCCCAGAAAATCACTAACAGAAATAATGAGATTGTACTCATGACGATCCCGGAGATTGCCATCCCTTTTGGTGCCTTTCTCGTCAACTGGATGATACCAAAGATAATCGAGAGAATCGCAAGTGGAATATTCACGAAGGAAAAGAATAAGACCAGTGCGATAATGCCAAGTACCATGGACGCAATTCCGAATCCACGCCCACCGGAAGAAACTTCTCTCACACTCCAGTTCTGATTTTGCATCGGCTGATTACTGCGGTTTGGCTGATTATAATTCTGCTGCGACT
>OGKD01001349.1_pt1 | contig 13550 bp, 15 predicted proteins | sample 1572371 | NCBI WGS metagenome assembly OGKD01 (sample SAMEA2582096, study PRJEB24529) | metagenome | biome: Human gut stool | place: China | collected 2011 | reverse complement strand
CCCTGACTGTCCCAGTCCAACTGGGATAAAAGCGGTGGATTACCTATCGCTATTATAATGCTCCCATCGGCGGGCTGGAGCTGGTGAAAGTGAATGCGGCGGACAAAACCCAGCGTATCCCCAACACCACCTTCGAGATCCGCCGTGTCAGCGATGGCGGTCTGGTGGACACCGTCACCACCGGAACGGACGGCCGCGTGTATGTGCCGCTGGAAAGCGGCAGCTACTATGCCGTGGAAACCGAGGCGGGCAAGGGCTTCCAGCTGGACAATACCCCCATCTATTTCGCCGTGGGGGATGGTAGAACCACGACCAAAACGGTGACCAACAAAGCCATCTCCGGTATCCTGATCCACAAGGTCGATTCGGCCACCGGCGAGGGCATCTACGGTGTATCCTTCATTCTCTACGACAGCGGAAATAATCCCATTGCGCAGGAAACAAGCGATGACCGCGGTTATGTCCGATTTGAAAATCTGACCTCTGGCCGTTTTTATCTGCGTGAATTGGAAAATGAGGGATATATTCCCGACACGCAGAAAAAGACCGTGTATGTAAAGTCCGGCGAAACCACGGAAGTTGAGTGGAAGAATACGCCCATCACCGGTCAGATCCAGATCGTCAAGACCTCGGAAGATTACAACTCGATGAATGGCTGGCCCGCCGGAACGCCGATTCCCAACACCGTCTTTGAAGTTTACAACGCCCGCACCAACCGTCTGGTGGATACCATCAAGACGGATAAAAACGGCTTGGCGGTCAGTAAGCCCCTGCCTCTGGCGCGGTACAAAATCGTAGAATCCAAGGCGGCGGAGTTTTACGGGCTGGATAAGACGCCCATCGAGGTAGAGATCGAACACGCCGGTCAGATCGTCAAGGCAGCCATGACCAATAAGAGCCTGTACACGAATGTGTCGATCAAGAAAACCGGCTACGTGGAGGTCATGCCGGGGCAGCTTGTCCGCTACAACTTTACCGGCATTGCCAACAACTCTACCACGGCGCTGGAATCCTTCTACTGGCGCGATACCCTGCCCGTCAAGGCGGTGCGCCTTGAAAAGATTTACACCGGCACATGGAATACCCCTGGAAATTATAAGATCGTGTACAAAACCAATCTCAGCGGGGATGTCTGGCGCACGCTGGCGGATAATCTGAGCACATCCAAAAACTATGTCTTGGATGCCTCTCCTGCGGCGCTGGGACTTGCTTCCAATGAGTATGTGACGGAGTTCATGGCGGCGTTCGGCATCGTACCTTCAAACTTCCGTCAGGTGGAGGCGTCCCGCGTAGACTGCAAGGTGCTTTCAAAGCTCACCGGCGGTACGCAGTTCGTCAACACGTCAGATGCAGGCGGCGTCTACAATGGGCAGTGGATCATGGCGACCTCCCGCTGGGTCACCCGTGTCTATGCCCCCAGCAAGCCCCTGCCTCGCACCGGTTATTAAGGACTAACAACGGGTGCCGCTCCGCAAGGGACGGCATCCCCATTTTAAGGAGGTTGAGATTACTTGAAATACAGAAAAATGATTATTCTGACATTGACGCTTCTGCTTCTAACCTCTCTCTGCTGCACCTCGGCGCTCGCTGCGGGCGGGGATGTCGCGGGAGCGGTGGAGCAGACGTGGACGGAGGCGGCCAAACAGATCAAGAGCGTCGTGGACAAGGTCGTGTTCCCCGCGCTTGACATGGTGCTTGCAATCGCGTTCTTTGTCAAACTGGGCGGCGCGTATTTTGATTATCGCCAGCGAGGTCAGTTTGAATGGACCGGCCCTGCCATTCTTTTTGCCTGTCTTATTTTCACCCTGATCGCCCCGCAGTACATCTGGAACATCATCGGAATCTAAGCCATGAGAAAAGAAGAATTTGAGAGTCGGATCAGGGCCCTCCTGCCAGAGGCAACGGATGAGGCTATAGCCGCGTAAACAGCGTATGCGGATGAAGTAGGCGGACATGGTTGCTTCACAAGGATACTCTTGCGTAAAAAGCGCGATTCTGCTATAAATACTATTTGAGAGATAGGTACCATAGAATCCTGACGAGAATGGAGGAATTGTTCCGTGCCTACCAAGAATATCATGAAGCGAAATGCTGTCATTACAATGATGCTTCTGCTTGCATTATTTGCATTTTCTGCTTGCACATCTGTAACTTCTGATGACCAAGCATCAAAGGATTCCAATATTACGGAAAACGGTGTATCAACGGGCCATTCAGACTATGATAATACAAGCACGCCTGAGTTTTTCAATGACCTTGGGAAAACGCTTGATGAATTGAAAAATGAGCATCCGAAGGACAGCGTGATTGTAAGACCGGATGGGTTTCCAGACAGTGCTGCTGTATGCTTTGGAGCCTCGGAGGCGGAATATCTTTACTGCTTTTTCGGAACACAGAGTGGTGATGCTGAAAAGGCTATGAACGAATATGAAGACCAGCTGGAATGTTCCGGCTTTGTCACCACCGCATGCATACTCTTTCCGGACATGGAAGATGAAATGTCCTTTGAAGATTTCTTCTCCTTGATTGGCGTTGACGATTATGAGTATTTAGGAGAAGATACGACTGCAGCAGGTTGGTTAAGATTCATGTATAACGGTATGGAGGTCATGGTGAATACAAACGAGGCTGCTACTGGTGGTGGATGGAATTTCACAGGAGCGGAAATTGTGAAGCATAATGCTCCCGTGTCAATCGTGGACACGGAAATATTCAATACCAATCAGGACTTAGCGGATGCGGTCATGTTCGATTGATCTACATTATAATGGTCTAAAGCAAAATATTCTATAAGGAAAGCCGTCGCCCCGCCTGGGCGGCGGCTTTCTGCATTTCCGGAGGTGAGTGAAGATATTTATTGGGGACTTTGTTGCCGCGACAGTCCTGGATTAGGAAGTAGGCAGATGGTGTCACCCCGTATTTAGCAAGGAGTCTCATAAAAAGCTTGCATAAAAAGTGTTATCTTGATATAATACTATCAAGAAATTGATAAGGAGGGCTTTCTATGCAAATCAGACCATCCTCTGCTCTGCGGAATGAGTACACGCAGATCTCCGAGCTGGCAAAGGCATCCGGTGAACCGATCTTCATCACGAACAAGGGTGAAGATGACGGTGTTTATATGAGCATGGCAGCATACGAGGAGCGGGAAAAAATGTTCCGACACCGCGACAAAATTTATGCTGCGGAACTCAGCAGATTGAGCGGAGAGCCTGTCTGCACGCCGGAGGAGCTTGACGAAAGAATGGAGGAGCTGTTCCGTGCCTACGAAAAGTAAACTGGTCTATCTTCCACCTGCTCAACACGACTTCGAGGAGATCGTAAAGTATCACATTACGGAGGCAGGAACTCCCTACGCGCGGAAAATCTACAGTACGATGAAAACGACCATAAACCGTCTGCGGGATTTCCCGCTGATGGGGCAAACGCATCCGGACCCGATCCTTGCGGCAAGCGGTTACCGTAAACTTGTGCTGACGAAGACTTATGTTGCCATCTACAAATTGATTGGGGACACCGTCTACGTTTATGCGATCGTCAATGGCACAACAGATTATCCGCGGCTGCTCAAGTAAGCGCTGCAGTCAGATGCAAAACAAAATACTCTATATGAAAGGCCGTCGCCCATCTGGGCGGCGGCTTTCTGCATTTTCGGAGGTGAGCGAAGATATTTATTTGGAACTTTGTTGCCGCGACAGTTTTGGATCAGCTGGTGGATTGGATCTACGGGCAGATCGTGGGCTTTCTCGGCAATTTCTTTGCCCTCATGGGCGATATGGGCGTGGAACTTTTTGAACTGGAATGGGTCAGCGCCATTATTCTCTTTTTCTCCCGCCTTGCTTGGGCGCTGTTCGCCGTCAGCGTGGTAGTCTGCGCCTTTGAGTGCGGCATTGAATACTCCACCGGCAGAGGCAATCTCCAGCAGTGCGGCATGAATATCATCAAGGGCTTTTTGGCGGTGAGTCTCTTCACCGTTGTCCCCGTCCGCCTCTATGCCTTATCGGTGTCGCTGCAGGGGACCTTTTCTGCGGGACTCACCGGCTACGGACGGAGCATCGGTGAGGTGGGGCAGGACATCATTACGGAGCTCAACGAGATCCAGACCCTTGCCGATGTAGTGAACAGTTCCCACTTTGGTCTCGGCATCATCACCAGCCCCATTATGCTTCTCTTTTGCGTGATCCTTATGGGCTATGCGGTGCTGAAGGTGTTTTTTGCCAACCTCAAACGCGGAGGCATTTTGCTGATTCAAATTGCCGTGGGCAGCCTTTATATGTTCAGCGTCCCACGGGGCTATTTGGACGGCTTTATGGGCTGGATGCGGCAGGTCATCGGCTTGTGCCTGACCGCCTTTCTCCAGTCCACCATTCTCATCGCGGGACTCATGGTGTTCAAGGATCACGCGCTCATGGGCGTGGGACTGATGCTTTCCGCCGGCGAAGTTCCCCGCATTGCCGCCAGCTTCGGCGTGGACACCACAACAAAGGCCAATATTACGAGCGCCGTTTATACGGCACAGTCCGCGGTGAATGTGACGAGAACCATCGCCGCGGCAATCAAATGAAAAAGGGTGTGTATGATATGACACAGTCAACGAGGAAACTTACGATGGGGAGCCTGTTCGATGGCATCTCCGGCTTTCCTCTGGCTTCGGTGCGGTGCGGCATCGAGCCGATCTGGGCCAGCGAGATCGAACCGTTCCCTATACTGGTATCAAAAATACGTTTCCCTCGCATGGAGCAGATGGGAGACATCACAAAACTGAACGGTGCATATCTGCCGCCTGTAGACATCATCTGCGGGGGCAGCCCGTGCCAGGACTCAGCGTGGCCGGAATGCGCGCCGGATTGAACGGTGCGCGTTCCGGCCTCTTTATGGAACAAATACGAATCATTCAGGAGATGCGAGATGCAGACAGAAAATCTGGAAGGACAGGAATCCATATTCGGCCGAGATTCGGGATTTGGGAAAATGTCGTCGGCGCTCTCTCAAGTGGGCGGGACGCTGAAACGGGTCAGAAGAAGCCTGGGGCGGATTTTCAAAAAGTCCTCGAAGCGTTCCTCCAAGTTGAAGAACCATACCTTCATGCTGTTAGACCTGAGGCCGGGCGCTGGGAATATGCTGGGGGCATATTGGGAGTACGATCCTCCGTGGCTTGGATCATTTGGGATGCTCAACACTTCGGAGTGCCCCAAAGACGCCGTCGAGTGTTCCTTGTGGCAGATTTTGCAGGCTACAGCGCCATCCCGATACTCGCTATCCCAGACAGCGTGCCTGGGTATTCTGCGCCGCGCAGCCTGCCGCGGCAAATCGCTGCCACCCTTATTGGAAGTAGCTTTGCGTATGCAGGCAGGGCTTGACCCGCCCGCGCCCATATCCGGCGAAGCGAAAGCTTATCACATCAATCAGCGCAATGAAGGCATTGACCTGGACGGTGTGTCCGGCGCTCTGATGGCAACGCAGAACCTCCAAATGCAGACCTTTATCACAAATCCCGGCAGCAGTCAGAGTGGTCCGCAAAAGCAGATCGCATTCGCCGCCAACCAGCGGGACGAGGTGCGGGATCTGCACGATGTGGCAGGTGCGCTGCAGGCTCAGCCGGGGATGAAACAGCAAACCTTTGTCGCTGGATTTTCTGCCGGAGCTGGCGCGAGCGCCGGGACCATTGGATATCAGGAGGACGTAGCGCCCACGCTGAAAGGCAGCCCCAGCGGGAACTGTATGCCCAGCATTCTCTGCATCAATGATCAGGGCGGGCAGATCATGGAGTGCAGCGAAAATATCACCGGCACCCTCCGGGCGCAGGAGCATGGACACCAACCTCTGGTCCTACGTCCGACAGGACCCAAAGTTTATGAAAACCACGGCATTGACGGAAGGTACACGGGGCCGCATGATGTAGCGCCCACCATGTCCGCCCGATATGGGACCGGAGGGAACAACATTCCTCTCGTACAGCAGGAAGAAGTCATCTGCATTGCGGGCAACGCCATTGACCGCCAGCCACAAAACGGCGGCAACGGCTTCGGCTGGCAGCGGGACATTTCCTATACCCTAACCGCCACGGATCGCCACAGCGTCTATGCCCGCCAGAGGGTGGATCAGTTCAGGGATGACGAGATCGCCTCCACGGAGAGCGCGCGGCAGCACAAGGACGCTACGGACCTTGTCTGCCAGCCAACCTCTGCCTGGGATGCGGACTGCCGGAATCTCATTCGCCGCCTCACCCCTTTGGAGTGCGAACGGCTCCAGGGGTACCCAGATGGCTGGACCGATGTTCCCGGCGCTTCGGACTCCGCGCGCTACAAAGCCCTCGGCAACAGCGTTGCCATCCCCTGCGTGGAATACCTCATGCAGCGGGTGGCTATGGTCATTACGCTTGATTTGGAATGGGATTTTTAGTTGGTCCTGGTAATAGCTTTCACACTTGCTTTCGGGTATCTTGGCGTTACCAAAAAAGACTGGAGGAACTGCCATGGCAGAAAAAACGCGCAACCTCTGCGCGCAGATCCCCGTGGAGCTGCATGACAAGGTGCGGCAGCGACAGGCGGAATCCGGCGAGACACTGAGCCGGTACATAACTGCGCTCATTACCAAATTTTATGAAATGGAGGAACGGCAGACGATGGAGAAGGAAGTAACAAGGCCTGTCTGTGTGCAGGTGCCGGTAGAATTGTTTGAACAGTTCAAAGCGTATCTGAAACAGCACGGCATGACGCAGAAGGACTTTGTCATCCGCTGCATCCGGCAGGCGCTGGCGGAGGACGTCGGCACCACCGAAGAATAAGAAATACATCGCGCGAACCGCTGCTGAGATTCTCGGCAGCGGTTTTGCTTTGGAGGAACAAAATGTTTATTTACCCCGAAAACCTGAAAGCCAAGCCCATGCTGTGGCTCTGGCTGCTGCGGGACATCGCCGTGATCGGCATCGGCGCTTTGCTCTCTGTGCTGGCGCTGACGCAGGGGCTTGGCATGGGACTGCTGGTGGTCACGGTGCTGTATGCCTTCCTCACCATTCAGGTGGATGGCAGCAGTATTCTGGATTTCCTGCGCCGTGCCGCCTGCTTTCTCTTTCTGCGGCAGCAATATTACGAATGGAGGCAGGATCTATGAATCGGAAACAGAAAAAGGAACTGCGCCAGCGGCAGTCGACACGGCAACTCATTGGGATCGTCCGTGTGACGCCCCACGGCATCGTGACAGACTCCGGAGAGCGGGTCTTCTTCCTGATCCAGCCGGACAACCTCTCCGTCCTGTCCCCAGAGGTCATACGAGGCCGTGTCCGCTCCCTCACCATGCTTCTCAGCACACAGCCATCGCTGGAGATTTTGGCATTGGATTCCCGCGAATCTTTCCAGCGGAACAAGGAGTATTACCTGCGGCGCTTGGAGGAGGAAACGGAGCCTGCCGTGCGGGAGCTGTTAGATCGGGACATGGCCCATCTGGACGCCATTCAATTCTCCTCCGCCTCCTCCCGCAAATTTGTGCTGGTGCTCCCACTGGATGAAAAGGCCGGTGCGGATGAAGGTGCGCTGCGGCAATTGGAGAAAACCATCTGCGACCACGGGCTTCGTGTGCGTCTGGCAGAGGAGCAGGACATCAAGCGTCTGTTGGCGATCTACTACCGGCAGGATCTCACCACGGAGGTATTCCGTGATTTCGATGGAGAGGAGTATGTACATGGCTAAAAAGAAACAGAAGAAGAAAAAGAAGATGCCGGAACAGGTGCAGCGCCCGAAAGATTTTCTGGATATGATCGCGCCCGCGGCGGTGAAGTTCAACACCGACCACTTCATCCTTGGCAGCCGGTATCACACGGCAATGGCACTGAAAAGCTACCCGCCCATGACGGATGAGCTGGCGCTGCTGCGGGGCCTTGGCGATATGGGCGGCGTCAACCTGCGTCTGACGGCGCGGCAGGTCACGCCCGCCGAGGAGGACGCCATCCTCCACGCCGCCACCAACAAAAGCCGCATGGAGCGGAGCAACACCAATGACTACAAGCAAAGCGTTACGGCGGAGGCCAACCTGCGGGATATGGCGGAGCTGCTGGCAAAGCAGCGGCAGGAAAAGGAGCCGCTCACCCACTGCGGCGTGTATCTGGACATTGCCGCCACGGATACGGAAAAACTGCGCGCGGCGCGGGACACGGTATCCGCCCAACTGGTGCGCTCCCGCATGGGCGCCGATCCGCTGCTTCTGCGCCAGCGGGAGGGCTTTCTCTCCGCCAACCTCGCAGGCGGCAGCCAGCTGGCAAATTTTGCGGAGCGGGTATTACCCGCACGCAGTGTTGCCAATTTATACCCCATGAACTATTCCGGCAAAACCGATCCCAGGGGCTTCTTCATTGGCCGTGACCGCTTCGGCTCCAACATCATTGTGGACTTCGACCGCCGTGCCGCTGACAAGACCAACGCCAGCGCCCTCATCCTTGGCAACACCGGGCAGGGCAAAAGTTATCTTCTGAAGCTCCTGCTCTGCAATGTGCGGGAGGCGGGCAAAAGCGTGATCTCTCTGGACTCCGAGCATGAGATGGAGGACGAGTGCCGCGCGCTGGGCGGCTGTTTTTTGGACTACTTAAGCGGGCAGTACCGCATCAACCTGCTGGAGCCGCGCTGCTGGGATGATGGCAGCGGGCCGGACGATCCGGACGCGCCGGACGCTTTCCGGGGGACGCTGCTCTCCCAGCACATCTCCTTCCTGCGGGACGTGTTCCGTGTCTACAAGGGCTTTGACACGCCCCACATCGACACGCTGGAGCTGATGGTAGAGCGGCTCTATCAAAAGTGGAACATCACCGACCACACGGACTTTGCGTCGATGCGGCCGGAGGACTATCCCATCCTCTCCGACCTCTACGATACGATCCAGGAAGCCTATGACAACTATGACGCCGCTGGTCTTTATCCGCGGGAGATGTTGCGGGATCTGCTGCTGGGGCTTCACTCCATGTGCCGCGGCGCGGACGCCCGGTTTTTTAACGGTCATACCAACATTACAAACTCCAAATTCCTCGTCTTTTGTGTCAAGGGATTGGATAACATGGCGGAAAACCTGCGGAACACCCTGCTGTTCAGTCTGCTGTCCTATATGTCGGATCAGCTTCTGACGCTGGGCAATTCCGTGGCAGCCATTGACGAGCTGTACCTGTGGCTGTCCGATCCCACCGTCATCACCTACATCCGCAACGCCCTCAAGCGAGTACGAAAAAAGGAATCCGCCCTGTTCCTTGCCAGCCAGAATCTGGAGGACTTCACCCAACCGGGGATACGGGAGCTGACACGCCCCCTCTTTTCCATCCCCGTCCATCAGTTCATCTTTAACGGCGGCAATGTGGATAAGAAGTTCTTCATGGATAACCTCCAGCTGGAGGAGTCCGAATATGCCCTGATCCGGGACCCGCAGCGCGGCTCCTGCCTCTACAAGTGCGGGAACGAACGCTATCTCTTGCAGGTGCGGGCCCCAGAGTACAAACAGGCGCTTTTCGGAACGGCAGGTGGACGGTAATGGCAGTACCCGTCGCGACACTGGCAAAGCTCGCCGCTGCCGCGCTCTCGGATGAGGACACCCGGCGAAAGCTGGGCTGGATCGTGGCGGCGATCTGTTCACCGTTGATCCTGGCGCTGATCTGCTCTCTGCTTTCCGGCAGCGCGGAGCATAACAATTCCGCTGTTCTGCTCTGCTTCAACGGCGGAACGATCCCAGACAAAACGCCTGCGGAATATGTTGCCTACATTGAAGATATGCGCCGCAGCTTCGCGCTGCTGGACGATGCCATCGCCGCCGTCAATGACATGACGGAGGGCAGCGACAGCCTTGACGGCATCCGCGTCAAGGCTGTTTTCTACGCCATTTTCTTTGGAGAGGACACGCCGAGCAAGAGAGCGCATAAGCAGTTCGTGGACTGCTTTGTCACCTACGAGGAACGCACCTGCACCGTCACCGATGAGGACGGGACGGAAACCGAGGAGAGCTACACCGTGGCGATTCCTGTTACGGACATAGCCGCCGTGTATGGCAATCTTGAAAACGTGCTTCACTTGGAAATATCCGCGGAACAGAAGTCCAACGCCGACAGTGTGTACAATCTGGCGCGCTATGGCGTTGCCGGAGGTTCAGAGGGCTGGATACCCGGCGCGGATATGCCATTTATCGGTGCAGACGGATTCTGCTCGCCCATTGGCTCGGGCTGGGAGAGCCGTGTCACCTCTGAATTCGGCAACCGCATCGATCCCATTACCGGGAAGCGCAAGGGGCACACCGGCATGGACTTGGCGGTCCCCACCGGCACGCCGATCCGTGCCGCGCTGCCGGGGACGGTGACGGTCTCCAAGTACAACGCCGGAGGCTACGGCTACTACGTATGCATCGACCACGGCAACGGACTCGTTACGCTGTACGGTCACTGCTCTCAGCTTCTGGCGAGAGTGGGACAAACCGTGCAAGCGGGAGACATCATCGCCCTCTCCGGCAGCACCGGGCGCTCCACCGGTCCGCACCTCCACTTCGAGGTGCGCGTCAACGGCGAGCGAACGAATCCAAGGGCGTATCTGCCGAAAGGCTGAAAGGAAAAGATGGTTATGAATATAACAGCAGCGCAAATCACGCCGGAGCGTGAGCAGGAGTTGGTTGCGAAGCTCGTGGATTTTCTCAGCAGCCGCTACGACGCTGGGAATCTCTATGACATTCTGCGTCACGGACTCGGCATGGATCACAGCGATATGGAGGAGCTGGGCTTCCAGCTCCGCGATTACTACGAGGAGGTATGATCATGAAAAAAGGAACTGTGACAATCACATTCGAGAGTGAGCAGCTTGCCGCTCTCGAATTTTCGCTCAAAAAGAAAAACACCAGCGCGCAGGCGCAGCTGGAGGAACTGCTCAAATGTCTCTACGAATCCGAGGTGCCGGAGCCGGTGCGGGAATATCTCGCCAGCCGCACAGCGCCCGCTGCCCGTCCCCGCCGTCCGGCAAGACCGACGAAGCCGCAGATGCGGGTGGAGCCTCCCTCTGTGTTGGCATCACCTGACGCTTCTGAAAAGGCTGGTGGTTGAGATGGCACGGCAGGAAAAAATCGTGCTGTGGATCGACCGGCGCTGGTTGACCGCTATCGAAAAGCGCCTCAACGGTCAGACGCTGCAGGAGCACATGGAAGATGTGCTGGATGAGCTTTGCAATCAACTGCCGGAGCGGGAGTACGCTCGGATCAGTAAAGCAATTCAGGCGGAAAGCACTGCCGCTCGTGAGCGGGAAGAAGCAGCGCAGACATGGTCTGCCTACCGTGTACTCGAAAACGGTGAGGAATGGTGCTTCAAAGTCGCGCCCGGTGAGGAACTGCTGAATGCCGCTGAAAGACTGAACCGTTACCTGAAAGAGCCTCCCGACACAGGCAGCAAATTCATTCGCCTTTTCTCCTGTGGGACGCTGCTCACATCGGAGGAATATCAGCAGATGATCGCGGAGCGCATGGAAAACACCGGCAAAGTGAATGGCGTGTTTGAACTCGACTTCGACAAGCGGGAGTTCTCCGCTGTCCACATCATGGACGGCTGGCAGACCTGGGCGATGCGGGATGTGTCAGCGGCGGTGTATCATGCCACCCGGTCGCAATTCGCGTCGAGCGATGATAAGTGGCGCAAACTGCTGGATCATCTGAGCGGTAAGGAGATCACCTCAGTGGGACATCTCTCCGCGCGGAATTTTTCTTTCGGTGATGAGATCATCGGGGCGGAAGGCAAGCTCAATTTTTATGTACAGACGGAGTTCGATGTAGATGCTGCCTTCGGTACATTCGTCCTGACCGATGAAAATGATGATTGGCTCAATGTCTACGCCAACTACGATATCGCACAGGGCAAGCCCTGTGACACGCTGGAGCTGACGCTCTGCAAGGGTGACGGCTCCGAGGAGAGCTGGAGCTATCCGCTCAACGCAGCAGAGAAGGATGTCCTGCTGCGGAAGATGGAGGAATTCTGTCAACAGCAGACCGGCATGAGTCTCCACAACTACGCGCAGCAATTCCGCGAGGAACCGGAACAGCAGCAGAGGTCGGTGATGAAGCTGTAGGTACAAACGCAGGCACAGCAAGGCTGAAGCACTCACGGCTGCGGAAACAACAGCGTCCAGGCTGCGCGTGCCTGCGGGCCCGCGGCGCCGCCGAACTGCGTCAACCCGCCCTTGGCGGGCAGCCGCAGTTTGGCGGCTGTTATTCTGCTCCCGCAGTTTTTCTCCGTCCCGAATTTGAAAGCGTTTTGCGCAGATTTTTGTGCTTTCAAATATGCCGCGCAGGGCGGCTCCCCGTTTCCCCGCACCGTTCGCCCTGTGTGCCGCTGTGTGCGCGTTTAAGGGCTGGAGTGGCGTGTGTACCCGCCAAAGCCCATTGAAGCGAGTGTTGCGGCGTTTGTGGGCGATGTGCGAAAAATCCGTGTGGATACGGCTTCGACGATGGAGAAATGAGCCTTTGGGGAGGGTGTTTTTCCTCCTGACCATGCCCTGTGCCAGAGGCTTTCGCCCCTTATTTACCCGTTCGATAGTGGAACAGACCGGCTATAATTTGTCAAGCTGAAATCTCATTTGGGATATAGGGCGTGTAGGCCTTGTTGTCTCTCATAACGGCGTAAATGATGGAGACCATCTTCCTGCAGACGTGGCCCACGGACGCCATGTAGGGCTTCCCTTCATCCCGTTTTTTCTGAAAATAAAGCTTTAGCGCCGGATCGTGGAGCACCGCCGATGAAGTCGCCAGCCAAATAGCGTGCCGCAAATAAGGCGAGCCTCGTTTGGACATACGGTTTCTGACGCCGTTGTATTCACCGGACTGCCGCATGGTTGGGTCGATCCCCGCGTAGGCGGCAAGCTTTGCCGCGGAGGAAAAACGGCTGATGTCTCCGATCTCGCTGAGGATGTACGCGCCAAGGGTCGGACCGATGCCGGTGATGGTAGTGATCGGCATGTCCAGGGTATCCATGATCTCAGCGATTTTGCGGTCCATTTCTTGAACCTGCTGTTTCAAGAAAACGAGGTGCTTTGCATAGAGTCGGATCATTGTGCTGAAGACGTCGCCGGCCATGGCGAAGCCAAAGGAATTGCGCGCAAGCTCCTGAAGCTCCTGCGCTTTCACCATGCGGAAGCGCTTGCGGCTGGAGACTTCGATGAGATGGCAGAGCTCCTCAAGAGGCATCTCGGATAATTCCTTTGGCGTAGGACAGGCTTGCAAAATTGCCATGGAAGTATCGCCAAACATATTGGTAAAAGCTGTTTCGTATTCAGGAAAGACCTGATCCAGCAGGGCAACGACCTTTCGCTTAACGTCCGCCTGCATGGAAACGATGGCGTGCCGTCCACGGCACAGCTCCCGCAGCTCATAAATGTTTTCGGGATGCAGGGTGGACTCGGAGAAGTGTCCGAAACGGATCACCTCCGCGATCAGCAGGGCGTCCCTCGGATCTGTTTTGGCCTGACGGATGTAGAAGTTGCGAATGGAGTTGGTCTGCACTGGGTTGATGACCTGAACACGGAAGCCCTCCTTCTGAAGTCTGGTAAAAAGAGCGA
>OGKD01001347.1_pt1 | contig 13553 bp, 8 predicted proteins | sample 1572371 | NCBI WGS metagenome assembly OGKD01 (sample SAMEA2582096, study PRJEB24529) | metagenome | biome: Human gut stool | place: China | collected 2011 | reverse complement strand
ATATTGCTCCTTCATATAAAAATTGGGGCTTTGTACTAAAATTTGAGAAGAACCAAATACACATGTAATACTACAGGATACTGATATAGCTCAGTCAGCTAACTCAAGTAGTTCAATCAGCTAACCCAAGTAGTTCAATCAGCTAACCCAAGTAGTTCAGTAAGCTAACTCAAGTGACTCAATCAGCTGACGCAGATATCTCGACAAGCCGAAGGATACGTCTCCGTTAGCCTACGGAGTCGTATCTGTAACCCAACGGAGTTATATCCTTAACCCAATGCAGTCATATTCTTAACCCCACGCAGCCATATCTGTAGGCAAACGGAAGCACATGGTTGACAAGACATTCCGCACTTATACCGACCGTGAGCATCGTGCGATGGCTGGATTGTCATGGGGCGGTTGTCAGACACTCATCATGAGTGGCTCACCTGGCGCCGCTGCTTCAAGGAGTTTGTTCCTCACCTCTTTAAATGGTAAACAAATTATAGTACGATGCGAGCATTGTAAAACGTCTCATCTATTACTTGATAACCATCTTTTTACCATTCTTGATCACAATGCCTTTGTAACCCTTACCAACCTGCTGACCAGCGAGGTTGAAGCACTTGCCATCCTGAGCAACCTTCAGATTCTCTACCTTAGAAATACCGGTAGCTGTAGTAGTTACACTTTGTGAGAAGCACCAAATAGGTTTGATAGCCAACATTATAACGAAAATGATACACCATCAAACCTATTTGAAGAGGAAATCAGGAAAAGTCAAATAAACGAATATTCCAGATTCCCCAAATGTTTGGTCAAAACAGAGGAAAAATATACAGATTTATCAACATCATTACGTTTGAGCAGCGTTTACATAATTTATGGAATATTCCCTCTATGCAGCCAGAGCCTATGTGAAAGATTTTGGCACGAAAACGCACTTTTTCTCGAAAAAAAAGTGAGAAAAAGTGCGTTTTCGTGCCATTTTTATTTCTTTACTTACATAGGAATTTTTCAACCATAGTCAACAGTTGTTTCTCTGTAAGATTAGCGATTCCGATACTCTCTATGAGGGAAAACTCATTCTTGTTTTTGCTTATCACAAACTTCTTTTCCCTGCCATCAATCTTTGCACACAAATGAAAGTTGCCCTTGTAGGCTTGCTCTATATGTACATCGCTCACTTGATGACCATTAATCTCTACAGATAACGTCGGTTTATCATCTTCATACTCACCCCATTCTTTCAGATGAGAAAGGATGGTAGCCTCCACTCTGCCTATCCATTTTTCATCCACTGCATATTTTACAGCCACAGTTCTAAATTGCAACAAAGCATTCTTTACATCATTAATCAGGCTTTCTGGCTTTCGAATACCATTATCGAATGCAAATTGCAAGACATCCTCTTTTGAAATATTACGCAGTTTGGACCTGATAAACATACAGTGGTCTTGATTGGGCTGCACTCCACCCATATTGAGGATATAGGTAAGATCATAAGCAGGTGATAACCGCCAATTACCCATCCTATCCATCATGAAGGAGAAGTTTTTGTTGTGATCATCAGTATTGTTTGCCAGCACGTTGAATATCATTCTTCTATAAACCTCTTCACAATCAGCCTCAGGCAAATGGAGCGACCTGCAAACAGAAATAAGTTGCTCATAACTATTTGCCTCAGGATACATAGCCGCCAAAGTTTGAGTATGAAGCTTCTTCCCATCTTTTCTATCAAATCTCTGCGTCATGAAGTGCTTGCTGCCATCAACCATCAAGAGTTCAGAATGCATCATATTGATGCCAGCCTTGACGGCAAGCTCGTAGTATGTCATTTCTAGTTCGGCAGAGTTGAAATCAGCATTTCCAAACTTCAACAAGTAGTAATCATATCCATCAAGATCCGAGATTTGTCCACTTCTTATCTCACCATCAGCCGAATTGATAGCAATAATAGCCTTAGGCTGCCTGCCACCAGCAGAAGTTCCCACAGTCAAGAGCGACTGCATGGTAAGAGATTCCTCTGGTAAAATCTGAGCCTCCTCTCGTTCAGTAAATATGCGTTCAGCAAGTGCAACCAAGGAATTGACATCAATCCTCTCTGATTTCTTACTCCTCTCATACTCTGGGACAAACTCCAAAGCACCCATTCCTCTTCTACCGATAAATGACAACTTATCAAGAGGAGAAATTTCCGTATTGGAGAGATGATTCTGCTGTCTCCAAAGATCAAACAACTGATTGCCCCAAGAATCAGGCAATGAGTCAGCCAGGAAAGCAGGAAGTTTTTGATAAATTCTCTGTTCCTCTCCCCAAATAGGCATAAGTCCTCTATTGTTGCGTATGGATGCCCATAGAGGAGATATATCAATACCCCTATGCACAAAAGTTGGATTATAAGTGAAGTAGGACATTTGCCTTTTGTCGTCCCACGACAACCTACCAACTTCCTCATCCCACAAGATTACTTTTAAAGTCTTAACCATAAATCATTCGCTATTATCAGTGTCTAATTCTTTGTACCTTTTTATCTCCCTTGGTCATCAAGTAAGGGGATGGTGGCAATTCGGGCATTAAGTTATCAAGCGCATTGATCTGTCCCACCACCTTGAGCAAGAGAATCAATGTAGAAAGTGATATGTTTCTAGCACATCCATTCTCAAACTTGTGGATAGTAGTCATACCAATGCCTGTCAGTTCTGCCACTTCCTTCTGTGTCAAATTGCATCGCATTCTGTATTCCCTAAAGCGATTTCCCAGCAATCTCACCAGTTCCGGAGTAGAATATTCATACAAATCTTTCATATACTTAACTATCATTTAAGTAAACATTAAGCCATAAAATAGCCATTATATATCATTATAGTGATATTTAAGCGCAAAGATACAAAAAAGAAGTGATACAACCTCAAAAATCAGAATTATTTTTTATTTACTGACACACATTTAACATATTGCAAGACAAATGTTACAAAGCAAAAAGGTTGACCGTGTCATCACAACACAGCCAACCTTAACGACTAACATCTTTTTTCGGTTAATCTTTGTATGATAAACCTAAAACTAATGTCTTTTAGAGTAATTACTTGGCCTCCTTCCAATATTCTGGAGCACCAAGACCAGCTGCAAAGCCACCATAGGTGTGCTTGCGATAATAATCCAAATCCCAGAGGCCTACTGGCAAACCAGCACGCCAACCACTATTGGCAGGACTGTCAGTAGCACACCACTGGCAGATACCCCACTGCTGCTCCTTAGGAACAATCTCAAGATACTTCTTGACGATAAACTCGTAGTAAGCACGCATTGCCTTGTGCTGTTCCTCGGTCATATCAGTAGTTTTTACAAGGTTGCCGTCCTTATCCGCCAAGCCCATATCCAACTCAGAGATACGAACCAACTTATGTGAATCAACCATCAGGTTGAGCATGTTCACGTAAGCTTCCTCATTTTCCTTCTGCTTAGCAGGATTCATGCTGCAAGTAACGTGCATCTGACTGCCGATACCATCAATCTTGGTAACGCCGTCCTTCTCCCACTCCTCAATCCAGTGAATCAAGCTCTTGAGTTTCTTGTTCTGGTCGTAAGCAGTTTCGAGGTTATAATCATTGATAAAGAGCTTCAACTCCTCAGAATTTCCACCAGCATCAGCAAAGCCCTTGCGAGCTGCAGCTACAGCAGTGCGAACATAATCAATGTCACCCAGGTAATCCTGCCAGTAGAAATTGTTCTTGGCATCATCGGCAGAAACTGTACCACGTGTGGCAGACTGGAGAGGGTAGAATTCGCTACCATCTTTACCAGAGATAGCCTCGTTTACAACATCCCAAGCCTTCACCTTGCCCTCGGTAGCTTCCATCATGCCGTAAATCCAATTCTGCAAAACAGGAGTAAGTATTTCCTTCTTTTCCTCATCAGTCAAAGGTTTAGTATTGGATTTTTTGACCTGACAAACCTTAACAGAATGTACATCCAAAGTAGCATCTGCTGTCTGTGGTTGCAGAATGATATCGTAATTTCCACCAGCACAATTAGGCATCGTGAACTTATAAGTATGGCGTCCTTCCTTGGTTGAGACATTCTTGATTACCTTTTTATCAGCATCATTTCCCCAACCATTTTGCATAGCCAACTGCAATCCACTAGCAGCCTTGGAAGAAGTCATATCCAAATAAACCACATAATTACCCTCAGAAAGCGTATTTTCGCCACCTGACATAACAAAGAACTGAGACCAATCTCCTGTTGGAACAAAATGGATAGCACCATTCACAACAGGTGGTTTGCATCCCATAGCAAAGAATGGGAAAGGTCCATCAGTATAGGTTCGCTCATGAACTTCATTTTCTATATCTACAGCAGCTGCACCAGCAACATTACCGATTTTATATGAAATGGGTACCCAAGACACTTTTGTCCAATGCGAAATATCATCTTCATCAAAGGTAGAGTTGACTACAATATTATGGTCAGAGCCCTTTTCTTTCAATACAAAATTATCAAAATAAAGTGTTCCGCCAACCTTTCCGAAACAGAAACGCATACGGTCAATATCTGCATTTGGCGTGAAAGTGAAATCATTGTCAACAGCACTTTCAGCTACAGTAAATGAACCTGCTCCATACTGTGTAGCAGAACCATCTTTCTTACCAGGCCAGAAATCAATCGTTCCAGGATTAGTTCCCCTTACATTAAGTGAAATCTCGTAAGTTTTACCAGCTTTAAGAGGCTCATCCAAATCATAGTAGATTTCATAATCCCAGGTATTGGCCTTAGGATCGCCACTTGTAATGATAAGACCAGGATTATCCCCAGCAGGAGGTAACTCCTTATCTGCAATCAGTCGCTTCAGATACTTGTTAGGCTGCTGAGCATGCCAAGCCAAGGTATGGCCATAAACCGAAAGACCTGCATCTGTGGCATTCTTAACATATTCACTTACATTATCAAAATTCATGCGACCATCATCAGCAACACAAGAAGCCATTTTCATGGCGTTGCCGGCTACAGTCTCGTTGAAATTGCTACCAGCAAGACAATATACAAGTCCCTGCTTGTTGAATTCGGCTGCTTCGAGCGCAATGCCCAACTTAAAGTTGGGATTGCACTTGCCGGCAGCTTTCATATCTTCCACGTATTTCTTCAAAGGCTCGTAGTTATTCAGATACTGATAATCCTTCAAATTCTTGGTCATATCAGTTCTGTACTCCGAGAACTTGTCATCAGCACAAGAAGACAAAGCCAAGAGAGCCATCAAGCCTAAACCTAAATTAATATTTTTCAATTTCATAATAATCAAATTATTAGAATGACACTTATCTATCAAGAATATTACTTCTTGATATACTGAGGACTGAATTGAACAACACCATTGGTGTTACCACGAGTCTCGGCAACAAACTGATCGGATGTTTCCAAAACAATGCCAGAACCGAAATCAACCTTGTAATTGAGAGTCAGGATGTCACGATCCTTGTTACCCCAAGCCAACTTAGCTCCCTTTTCTACAAACTTTCCTGAACCAGAAGCAGTCATGCCCTCTGTATCAGAAGTAACGGTACAATTACCATTATCATCGAACGTAAGTTTCAAGTTGCAAGTAACCTTTGAGCCGTCAGCTTTATTTACAGAGACTACGAAATTACATTCCTTCAAACTCTTGGTTGTAATTCGACACACTTCATCCTTTTCAAGAGTTGCACCTTCACGCTTTACCTCATGAGTTTGTCCATTCTCTGTAATCTTGTCAGTTCCTCTACGGAAATAATTGCCATCCCATGGATTCATAAACTTTACGCAATAAAGGATATAATCCTTAGGAGCAATTAACCAAGCTGAAGCATCAGTACGAACAGGAGTTGTACCTGCAACGGCAGGAGAACCCGAAAGAATAGAATCAGCTCCCACCATTTCCTTGATGCGAACTGGGATTACATATGTATTCTTTGCACAATCTGGGTCAGCAAAGAAATCAGGCTCCAACTTAACCTGAAGACGTCCCTGCAATTTTCCATTATACGCAACCGTCTTGGTAGGAATTGTATAATAATTGTCAGGCATTGGCTTTACAGGAGTGACTCCATCCTCAAAATACAGATTGTCACACAATGAATTATCAACATCTACATTCAATGTGATGTTTTTTCCATCATATGCTCCACCCATTGTAGATACGATATACAATACATGATTGTTATCATCCGTATTATCGCGAGTCTCATCATTGCCTAAAACTACAGAACGTTCGATATACTGATAAGGATAATATACAGTAGTACCGCCCTCATAATCAGGAAATTCTTGGTTGCCATTCTCACAAGAGTTAAAGCCAAAAGCCAAGATTCCCAATGCAGCCATGGACAAATATTTGCTTATCTTCATTGTTTTCATCATTTTAAATATTAGTCGTTATTTTTTACTTCCCAGCCCTTATTCTGCTGCAAGTTGCTCCACTTCAAGATTTCGCTCTGTGGTATAGGACCATAATACATGTAATCTTTATAGCTGCGATCCTCAACCTTCATTTCTTTGTATGATGGGACACCAGCCTCTGAAGTGATTTCAATACCACGCGCAGCCTCATTTAGAGGAGCTTTCCAACGGCGAAGGTCACTAAAGCGCTTATTTTCAAAACAAAGTTCCAAACGACGCTCGTTGCGAATCAACTCACGCATTTTCTCTTTGCTACCAGCGCACTCATCCAAGTATGGATCCTCGCCAAACTCGCCAACCCCGGCACGCTCACGGATTGCCTTGATTACATCGTAAGCTGAGTAGTTGTGAGATCCCTTACCCTTTGGTCCCCAAGCCTCGTTGGCAGCCTCAGCGTAATCGAGGAATATCTCAGTATAGCGAATATACACAGGATAATGATACTTAGCATTCTTTGAATTAGGGTTAGGATCACAATCCTCACGCAACAGCTTTTTCATGTAATAGCCTGTACGAGTAGAATTGGAAATCTTATTCAAACCATCATTGTTATTAGCCGTCGTAATGTCTGTATGAATGGTCTTTCCCTTATAAGTACTACCATCATGAATGATATAAAGGTCAAGACGAGGATCTCGATTGCTGTAAGGATTCAACTTATCATACTCAGAACGAGCATCGTTGATAGGATAACCATTTTCAGCAGGGAATGCATCGACCAGATTCTGAGTTGGGTTGATTCTACCCTTACCATAAAGAGACGGAGGGAAATTATCAGACTCTTGGTTCAGACCAAAATCCCAGTCATCAGCACCATTGGTACGACTGCCACGCCAAAGAATTTCAGCAGGACAAGCACCTGAGCCAAGCGCATCGATTTCCTTGGTTTGCATAAACCAATTATTACCTGTAGCAGACAAACCATTCACACCATTGATACGGTCAAGAACGGTAGCTGCATCGTCAGCAGCCTTAGCATAATCCACGTTTGTACCTTCAGAGAAAGCAGGACTAGCTGCAAGCAAAGATACCTGTGAGCGAATAGCCTCAGCGATACGACCGCTGATACGACCACGCATAATGGAACCAAACACACGGTTGTAGTCTCCTGCGGTCTTTACTCCGATTTCCTTATACTTGGCAGGAACAGCGTTATCATCAGTCAAATCATTGTAATCAAGAGGGAGAAGCTTGGCAGCCTCGTCCAAATCGCTATAGATTTGATTCAAGCACTCTTGGAATGTATTACGTGGCTTGTTGAAATCATCAGTAGAAGTCTCTGGTACTGTCAAATTAGGAACGCCAAGCAGTTTGCCATCGGCTGTCCATCCACCATGATTCATCAAAAGATAATACAAGTTGAGAGCTCTCAAAGCATAAGCTTCACCTTTACGGCTATCACAATACATCTTACGGGCATTCTCGTCCTTTGCCCAGTTTACCTTATCAACCTCCTGAAGGAAGATATTGAGATATTGGATACTAGCACGACCATTTGTCCATTTAGACATAGGATCGCTATTAGCAGTCCAAGAACCTGTAGCCATCTTGAGCCAGCTATCTGTCAAGTTATTGGTTACAGCGTCATCTGTAGCAATATCAGTAACACTCTTGGTATTGTAAGGAAGCATCGAATAACCATATCCCAATAGTCCCTGAGCGTATGTTGGCTCATTGTAAATCTCATCCAAGCCACGGTTGTTTTCCTCTGCAGGCTCGAAGAGATCTGAGCAAGAAGCCAAGGTAAGCGACATTGCTGCTAATATAAATATATTTTTTACTTTCATTTCTTTCTACATTTTAAAATGATTAGAATGTTGCCTTCACACCTATATTATAATAGCGTGTCTGAGGCGCAGACCCAACGTTCATCTCTAAGACTTCGCGTTCTCCTGAAATGGTAAGCAAGTTAGCTCCGCTTACGTATGCCGACAACCCCTTAAGCCATGTCTTTTGGAACAAAGTACTAGGCAAGTCGTAAGTTATCTGGACCTTAGCCAAGCGGAATGCATCTGTCTTGTACATCCAGAAGTCTGATGTCTGGAAGTTGTTGTTACCATCAAGAGATGTCAAACGAGGATAGGTTGCAGTCTCTTTGGTTTCCTCAGTCCATCGGTTACGAACTACAGCAGAATATTTGCTATCGCCCTTTACCCACCAATAAGAATTATTCTTGACACCCCAAGCACCGAAGTTACCGGTACCAAGAGCGAAGAAGGTAAAGTTCTTCCACTTAGCTGTAAGATTGACACCAAGCGTGAATGGTGCTCCGTACCAACCACCCTTACCCAAGAAGACTTGGTCGTATTGGTCAATTTTATTATCACCATTTACATCCACATACTTGATGTCACCAGGTTTAACTGTTCCACCAAAATAGCTTTGGTCTGGAGAAGTTTTGATTTCCTCCTCGCTTTGGAAGAGACCTGCGCTCTTGTAGCCCCAAATGCCATCAAGTGCCTTTCCTTGTCTGTTCTGATACTGCTCTACGTTGTTTTCATCTCGTTTGGTAGCCTTGGTTGTATAGTAAGTACCAGTCACACCAAGTGAGAGATCCACATCACCTACCTTCTTATTGAAGTTGGCTGCGAAATCAAATCCAACTCTTCGATTATTGTTGTAATTAAGTACAGGCATAAACGAAGCCACTGGATAACCAGTATTCAAATGAGATGGATAGAATGTTGGCGAAGAGATGAGATAACCCTCCATCGAATTGATGAAGAAACTTGCATCCAATGTCACCAATTTCTGCCACAAGGATGTCTTGAAATTCAGAGACAACTCTTTGCGCTTGATAAAATCAAGGTCTTTGTTCTCACCTCTTTTTGAATAGGTGTATTTATCACTAGATCCATCATACCATCCATAGCCGTAAGCAGAAGTCCAAATACTCTGATAGAGATAGTAGCGATTGTCACCACTTGCTATATCAATATCCTCATTGATAATACTACCTGATACACTAATCATCATGTCATCTACCACCTTGGAATTCTTCAAGAAAGACTCATTCTTGAGTCTCCAACCCAAAGAAAGTGATGGTGAGAGAGCCTCACGATGACCTGGAGCCAACTGGGCAGAGTGGATAGCAGCTAATCCAAAATCTGCGTAATACTTCTGGGCATAATTGTAAGAAGCATCGAATGCAAGATTGGCACTAGAGTTCTTATGATACTGTCCAGACTTCGACTGCTGGAAGCCAGAAGCTATCAACATTGCCGACAGATTATGAACCTTGTTGAAAGTATTGTTGTAGTTTAACTGACCAGAGAAAAACATGGTCTGGTTATCTGTACTTCCACTGATGTTCTGGTTGCCAGACTTTTTATCCTCACCTTCCTTCTTCAATGCGACAATCATATCCTTGCCATCAATGTTAGCCCATGTTGGGATATAAACAGCATAGCTATTATCGAAAGAAGTATTATAAGAAGTGGCATAGTCGACAGCGAAATGAGTCTCGAAAGACAATCCCTTCAACACCTTGTGCAAGTTGATATTGACGCCCGTATCAAACTGGAATTGACGACTAGTAAATTTACTATTTCCTGCAGAATAGATATCAGCAAAAACATTAGAGGAGTTTGCCTGAGTACCAGCCAAGAAGTATTTGCCATCAACCAACTTCGCAACGCTCATCAAGTTCCAAGCAGCCTTAGCATTAGGGGCTATCATATCTGTGGAGATAAGAGGAGCTGCATTCTGTGGAAAATTAGGACGCCAAGTAGCAGCAGCTTCCCAATAATTACCCTTTGCAGAATGAGAATCATAGAAGGTTGCACTGGAGTTGACCCAAGCCTTAATATCATCAGTAATGTCTATATCCACATTACCACGAACGCTGAAGCGCTGGGTATTATTATTCTTAGCCTCACCAAACTTGAAATAATCGCCCTGGCGATAATAGTTGATATTGCTATAGAAATGAGCTCGCTTACCACCACCACTGATTTCTGCAGTAGCCTCATAACGGCTGTTCATCTTTCTGAGATAATCAGAAGAATAGAAATCGAGATTAGGATAACGATAAGGGTTCAAACCTGCTCCATGATTATAGATGTCCTCAGCAGAATAAAGCTCAGACAGACCATCATTACGACGAGCCTCGTTATAGAGAGTCATATACTCTGCACTGCTAAGATACTCAGGATAAGACTTTGCTACATTCAAACCTGCATTAGCCTGCACCTCGACCTTCAAGCCGTCATTATGACCACGCTTGGTGGTTATGACTACAGCACCCTTGGCAGCCTTGCTACCATAGAGCACCACAGCCTGCGCACCCTTGAGGAAAGAAATCTGTGCAATCTCACTTGGTTGAACGTTGTTAGCTTCACGAGGCACACCATCTACCAAGACGAGATAACCAGCGTTGTCGGCATCCATACCCCAGAGAGAATTGCCATTCCAACCACCTACATAACCTTGCATATTGTCGAGGCTATAAGTATGGTAGTTTTTCTTCATCAAGTTCTCTACATCGACTACAGACACACCGCCCAAGATGTCATCCTTGGCTACCTTTCGGTAAGCCACCTGAACCATCTCCTTGTCGGCACTGGCTGTGTCGGATTCGCTTGTCTGTGCAGTCTTGGCATTGGCACCAAGAGGAGCCAAAGCCACGAGACTTGCTACAAAAAGCTTATAATTATATGATTTGAATCTTGAATTCATACTATCATTATTCATTTAGTATTACTAATTTATAATTTTAAACCTTACCAGCCTGGATTTTGTTTAAACTCTGAACTGATCTGAGTCTCCTTGATTGGCAATGGGAACCAATAGTGCTTGGCATCGAAATTACGAGTCAATATCAACTTTCTACGATAATTGGCAACCTTAGCGTCCTTAGCATCATGCGTCTTATAGAAGTCTGCACTTTCCACACGATCAAACTCCTGTGAGAATTTTTGATTATATGGTGCCTCTGTCAGAAGCAACCAACGCTGCAAGTCACAAAAACGGAATCCTTCGAAAGAAAGTTCTACCTCACGCTCACGACGGACCTCGTCCATGAACTTATGGCTGTCTGCAACAAATTCTGGAGCAACATGACCAGCACCACAACGGTCGCGAAGTGTATTAATTGCATCTTCTGCGGTCTTACTAAAGTTTGAAGACTTGCCAGTAGCACCACCGAATGCAGCACAAGCCTCTGCATACATCAAGTATATGTCTGCAAGACGCATATATGGCAAATAGCAGTGTAAAGCTGAACCCCAGTCGTAATCTTTATCCACTTCATTACAAGTATGAGGCACCAACTTCTGAATGAAATAACCCGTACGGCTTGCATTTGCTACAGGGCGCATATTACCACCTGTATATAATTGGCAATACTGTAAATCTGCATACTGACCAGGTGTTCCGTTCAAATACTTAAAACCATCGAAGACGATATCGTGGTAGAAACGGGGATCACGATTTTTGAAAGGATGTTCAGGGTCGAAACCAGACTTTGGATTGAGTACATACTGACCATTCTCAACCAAATAGATTGGTTCTCCGTTAGCCATTCCATAAGCCTCTACAAGGTTGGCCGTAGGTTGGTGAATGACATTATCATGAGCAACGACTTTCTGTACCTTAGGGCCAAAGACCTTAGAGGTGTTCCAGTTAGAGCCATTAAAATCAGCAGATGGACCACGGAAGATAGCTTCAACCGTTCCTGGCATTTTCCAGTTCTGCTTCTTGGTATAGAATATATCAGAAAAACAGCTATTGGCATCAGCAGATTTCTCATGATTGTAGATGTCTGAGTACTTAAACTCTGCCAATGCATATTGTGTCTGACCAGTTTCCACAAGAGAGAGCAGTTCACCAAAAGCCTCAGCTGCCTTCTTAGCATATTCCTGATCATAATCATAAGTCTTGCCATTCTTGCTGGCACCAGCCTGCGCACCATTCTTCATCAAAGGACTAGCAGCCCAAAGATAGGTTTTACCAAGATAACCAAGAGCCATGATCTTATTGATGCGAAGTTCATTCTTACCTTGTGTGGCTAAACCTGCAGAAGTCTTATCCCAATTAATAGGCAACAAATCGGCAGCCTTGCGGAAATCTGCAGCCGCTTTATCAGCGCATTCCTGATAAGTAAGGCGTGGCAATCTCTGCTCGGCATTGTCACCGAGAAAAGTATCCACATAAGGCATACCACCAAAATACTCCATCAATTCCTCATGCCACCATGCACGGAAGAAATAGAGCTGACCCTCTATCAGTTTTTTCTCTTCAGCACTTCCAGTCACAAACTTGTCGATATTCTGTAAACCGAGATTACATTTTCTGATGCAATACCACGCATGGTTCCAAATACCGTGGTCGAACTTATTTGTGGAAGTAGAAGAACCATCACGCTTTAGCCAGTTACCAGTAGATTCCCATGCACGGAAGTTACCTAAATCAACCTGATGGGTCATTCTATTATCAGCCTCAGGATTGAAGATTTCATCATCACCCCAGTTCCATGAAGGACAATAGTTACATTTCTCTTTATCAGGGATACAGTTGTATATTTCCTCAACGAAACCTTGGAAATTACGGAAATTGGCAAAGGCATCGTCTGCAGAAACTGTTGAGTCTGGCTCCTTGTCCAAGTAGTCTTGACAAGAACTCAGCGAAGTACCGAGAGCCAGCGAGACGCATCCCGTCAACATTAATGTCTTTATCTTATTTTTCATCTGAATATTTTTTTTATAATTACAATGAGAATTTAACACCTAAGTTGAAACGGCGAACCGTAGGGTATGCTCCCAACCAGCCACCACCACCGAGGTTTGCCTCACGGTCATCAGGCATACGAGTCCAGAGCCAGAGGTTATTACCATTCAAGTAAACCTTGAGGTAGTTTATGCCTAATGCCTTAATCCAACCCTTGGTCCAGGTATAAGCAATCTCGACATTCTTCAAACGAATGTAAGAGCCATCATACATATACTGTGTACCATAGGTGTAACTTGAAGCAGTGGCACCCCAACGAGGGAGGATACATTCTGCATTGCTTTGATTCTTATTCCACCAAGTACCAGTATCATAAACATTATCAAGCATATTACCAAAGCTTGACAATCCTACGTCACGGGTCACATTAGTTACTCCATAGAACTGAGCAAAAGCAGAGAACCCCTTCC
>OGKD01001336.1_pt1 | contig 13613 bp, 9 predicted proteins | sample 1572371 | NCBI WGS metagenome assembly OGKD01 (sample SAMEA2582096, study PRJEB24529) | metagenome | biome: Human gut stool | place: China | collected 2011 | reverse complement strand
ACTGCTGGTTCGTGAACTATCTGCGCTGCCACGATGATATCGGCTGGGGTCTGGATGAAGCGGCTGAGAACCGTTTTGATATTGACCCCCAAAAGCACAAGGAGTATCTCTACCATTTTTATGCGGGCGATTTCCCCGGAAGCTGGGCAAAGGGAGAGTTGTACAACTACGACCCTGCTACCGGCGATGCCCGCAGCTGCGGCACCACCGCCAGCCTGTGCGGAGTGGAGCAGGCGCTGGAATCGGGCGATGTGATCGCGCTGGACTACGCGGTCCGCCGCGACCTGCTGCTGCATAGCGTCATGGCATTTTTGCAGGGATTTCCGATGCTGAACTCCGGCGACGAGATCGCCCAGCTCAACGGCTGGGATTATAAGTCCGACCCCAATCGGGCAGACGACAGCCGCAACCTGCACCGCAGTGCGTTTAACTGGGAAAACGCAAAACAGCGCACCCAAAAGGGTACGCTGCCGAACAAGCTGTGGCAGGGCATGGAAGAACTGCGCAAAATGCGGGCAGACGAGTGCTTTGCCCCGGATGCGTGGGTAACCACATGGGACACCCACAACCCCGGCGTCCTGGCACTGGTACGCAAGCACGGTGAGGAGACGCTGGTGGGGCTGTTCAACTTTACCGAGTACCCGGCAGGGGCCGGTCTTGACGCTTTGGGCGGCAGTTACCGTTCCGCAGACGGTCAGCCCGTCTGGCTGGCGGATGTAGAACTGGAACCGTATCAGGCACTGCTCGTGAAGAATGTATAAGTCTTGAGGCAGACATATATCCCCGTTCGGCTGCACCATCTTCCGGCGAGAAAAAAGAGCCTGGAGAACCTTACCGATTTGGTAAGGCCCTCCGGGCTCTTTTTACTCCAGTCAGTATCAGTCGGTCAATAGTAAGCGCAAATTGCTTACGAGACGTTCACAATTCACGGCGACAATCCACCTATGACGGATTTCATCAGCAGGGCTTGCTCATCATCCAAAACTGCAATCCGTTATCTGCGGCGCTCGTAAAGTGATATTTTCTCCATCATTTCCCGCTTTCAGGGAAGATGATTTTGTTGACGAAGAAGAAAATCACCATAGACACGCCGCCGTTCAAAACCGTCGTGCCGATGTTATAAATAAAGTCCGGCACCAGCAGCCCGGCTACGGCAACCCATACGCAGTTGATGGAGTTGACGATACAGGTGATGACGCAGAAAGCCAGCACATACCACGCGATCTGCTTGCCTAAATTGCCCTTACTGCGGAACACGAAATTGCGCTGGATCGGGAAGTTGATGCACTCGCCAATGACCATGGCGATCATATACGCGCAGAAGTACGGCAGCCCGCCGTGGGCGGCATCGTAGCCGAGGATGTTCCACTTGAAGGTTTCCCCAAACAGGGTCACATCCACGCCGGGCCAGCCGAAATCCACCACCGGCAGACTGCTGAACGCAGCGGGCAGAAATTGCAGCAGCAGATACTTGAACACGGTAATCAGGTTCGACACGATGACGAACAAACCGCCCTCGCGCACCCACTTGGCTGCGGCGGGGTGTTTAGCCGCAAAATTATTCCAAAACTGCATAATGCAACCTCCATCAAGCGCCGCGCAGACGCTTTTCCATCTGCGCATTCAGCACCACATTCTTAATTGCTTCATAAATCACCCGCACAAGACCCAGGATCCAGAAGCCCTGCAATTCCATGACAATGCCGTCCACCATGCCCATGCTGATGGCGCCGTTCGTCATCTTTGCCAAGGCGCGAAGGGGCATATTGTACTGGAACAAGATGTTCAGGTCCGGCTTGCCGCGTTTATAGCTGACATCCAGCAGGATCGTCAGCACAAGCCAGACAAGCCAGCCCAGCGGGCTGCGTGCGTGGTTCAGTTCGCCCAAGGTCAGATTGCGGTCAATTTTGGTTTTGCCTTTCGGGATGGGATGCCCCAACAGCTTTTCAAAGTCTGCATCGGAAACGTGCAGCACATCGCCCTTATAATAGCAATCCAAGTCCCTATCCTCATACGGATGCACGGTAGCCGTTCCATGTACGGAGATTTTCTCGCACAGCCGGATGTCCTCCACGCTTGCGCCGACAAGCAGCTCGTACTCGCCGCCCTCGATTTCCCAGCGGTTAGCCTTGACATTCCAGAAACGGAACGCCTTATCGTCCAGCATGATGGTGATGCGCTGTTTCTCACCGGGGGCAAGCGTTACGCGGGCAAAGCCTTTCAGTTCCTTTGCAGGGCGGAAAAGCTCACTGTTCTTTTTAGCAACATACAGCTGCACAATTTCCGTTCCTGCCACACTGCCGGTGTTCGTTACGGTAAGGCTGACCCCCTGTTCATCGGCGACCATATCGCTGTACGCAAACGTCGTGTAGCTCATACCATAGCCAAACGGGAAGCGCACAGCTTTTTCCGCCGTGGTAAAGTAGCGGTAGCCGATGTACAGCCCCTCGCGGTACTCCACAGTCTTGCGGCGGGTGGCAAAGTCGGCGGCGCTGGGTACGTCGGCGTAGGCCAACGGCCATGTTTCTGCCAGCTTGCCGCAGGGGTTGACCTTGCCGGTCAGTGCATCCGCAACGGCGCCCGCCCCCGCCTGACCGCCTAAGGCGGCGTACAACAGGGCTTGGCAGTTGTCCAGCCACGGCGTTTCGACTACGCTGCCGCTGTACAATACCACGACAATTTTCGGGTTGACAGCCGCCACAGCCTGCAGCAGATCCACCTGATTTTGCGCAAGGCGCAGATTGCTGCGGTCAAGACCCTCACTCTCGGCGATTTCATCCAGACCCATGCACAAAATAACTGTATCCGCCTGTGTCGCCAGTTCGCAGGCGGATTTCTGCAAAGCAGCATCCGGCTTACCGTGGCGGTCAAAGCCCTGCTGATACCCGATGACGTTCAACTCGGAGTCGATCAGCTTATCCAGCAGCACATCCACCTGTGTCGAGTTCACCATGCTGGAGCCTGCGCCCTGGTAGCGCGGATTTTTGGCAAAGTCGCCGATGACAGCCACCTTGGTACCCGCCGCCAACGGCAGCAAAGAGCCCTCGTTTTTCAGCAGCACAAGGCTTTCCTCGGCGGCGCGGCGGGCAAGCGCATGATGGGCTGCCGCATCAAACTCACGCGGGGCAGCGTCCAGCGCAGCCTTGGTATCAAACACCAGCGGCAGCAACTCTGACAAGCGGGCGTCGATGTCGGATTCAGAGATTTTCCCGCTTTCCACCGCCGCCAGCAGTTCGCGCACGCTGTCCCCGCCGGGCGCGGGCATTTCCAGCGTGGAGCCGTTTTTCACACCCAGCGCGTGGTCGTTGCTTCCGCCCCAGTCGGTGATGACCGCGCCATCAAAGCCCCACTCACCGCGCAGGATCTCCATGAGCAGGTGCTTATTCTCGTTGGCATAGGTACCGTTCACAAGATTGTACGACGACATAATGCTGCGGGGATGCCCCTCTTTGACGGCAATTTCAAACCCGGTCAGGTAAATTTCCCGCAGGGTGCGCTCGTCCACGATGGAATCCGAAGCCATACGCCGCGTTTCCTGACTGTTGACGGCAAAGTGCTTCGGGCAGGCGGCTACGCCCTTGGACTGGATGCCGCGAATATATCCCGCCGCCAGCTTGCCCGCGAGATACGGGTCCTCGGAGAAATACTCAAAGCTGCGCCCGCACAGCGGGTTGCGCTTCATGTTAAGCCCCGGTCCCAACACCACCGACACTTCCTGCGCAGCGGCTTCCTCGCCCAAGGCTGCGCCGATTTTCTCGCCCAGCGCGGCATCCCAGCTGTTGGCGATGGCGGATGCCGTGGGGAAGCAGGTGGCGGGCACGCTGGGATTCAGCCCCAAGTGGTCGCTCTCCCCCGCCTGCTTGCGCAAGCCGTGGGGACCGTCCGACAGCCAGATCTGCGGGATGCCGTGTTTGGGCATACCCCGCGTTTTGAAGGTTTCCGCGCCGGAAAGCAGCGCGCATTTTTCTTCCAAGGTCAATTCTTTCAGCAAAAGTTCTTTATTTTGCATATGGTTTTCCCTTCTCATAAGAAAAGCCGCATCCAACGCCTGCAAGCAGACATCAGACGCGGCTTTTAGTCAGCAAGTACCGTTATGTTTTATCAGGGGCAATGGACGCTTACTCTGCCGCCAGCGTGACCACAGCCTCGTTGATGGAGTAGGTGTTGCTGTAGCCCCAGCCGGAAACGATTTCGTCGTGGGCGGGGATGGTCAGCTGCTTGCTGCCGTCCTCACCCTCGGTGATGGGCACCGTCAGGGCATCGCTGCCGTTCAGGGTCATGGTAAGGGCATCGTCCTGCACATCCACCAGCGTGCCGGTGATGGACGCAGAGCCATCGGCGGCAGTCAGTGTGCAGACCTTGTGGGAGTAATCCACCAGCAGCACGGCATCCGTTACGGTGGGCGTTTCGCCCTGCACCAGCTCATAGCTGCCCGTGTACTGCTCGGTGACAAGATCCTCGACCTGCACTTCAAACGTAGCAGTTGCACCCAGGAAGGAGGCCGTCACGGTCTTGGTGCCTGCGGTGTCGCTGTCGTAACCGGTGAAGGTCAAGCGACCGCCCCAGATGGACTCCTCCGCACCGTTGGCGCGGGTAGCCGTCACAACCAGCTCGCCGGGGTTGAAGATGTCGCCCGTGTAGAAGGTGCGCAGGTTGGAGGCATCGATCGTCAGGCTCTTGGCAGGGGCATAGGGCTGACCGTAGATGTTGATGTTGCGGGTGAACGCACCGCCCATAACTCCATAGCTCAGGCTGGCTTCCATGCTGTATACGCCGTGGTCGGTGTCAAAGACGAAGATATCCGCATCTGCGCCGCCATCCACATCGGTGGGGCGCACGGTGCCGTCGGCGTCCTGATTGCCCAGCAGATGAATGACGAAGTTCTTCTCGCCGTTTTCATCGTAGTTGTACCAGTAGCCGTAAACATGGGAGATAGAGTCGCCGCCCACGGAGGTGCTGGGACCGCTGAAGGAACCCCACATCGAACCGTCGGTGTAGCAGTACATATCAAGACACGCCGGATCCACGATGGTGCTGAAGCCCTCGGTGTACTGACCCTCGAAGAAGTAGGCGACTTCTCCGTTCGGCTCCTTGGCTTCCCAGGTTTCCTGCGGGATGGCAACAAGGTCATCCAGCGTCTTGGAGGTGAACTCGTTGTCGTTGTAGTTCATAACGGGACCATCGGCAGAGGTCTGCGCCGCATCGGGGGCAACCTCCGCATCGCCGTTCGAAGGCAGGCTGCTGCTCTGCAGGGAGAAACCGCCCACGCAGACCGCAGCGACCACAACCACCGCACCGGCGGCAGCAAACTGTTTTCCGGTGGCTTTTGCCTCACCGGTTTTCGTCTGCTTGCAGAAGCAGGCGATCACGCTGAGCAGGCAGGCAATGAACGTGCCGACCATATAAAACACGCACAGGCCGGCGTTGCCGCCCGCAAAGGTGACATGGTTGATGACGTCGGCAAAGACGAAATACAACTGCACAACGACAAGATACAGGGCAATGTTATAAATGACCGCCTGAATCAGCGCGCTGAACGGAACGGAAACAAAGAAGAAAACGAGCGAAGCGGCAGCACCGACCAGCAGCACCACGCCGGCCATCGTGCCGGAGTGACCCAGAGGGGCGGCCGTGGCCTGTGTGAGCAGGAATACAATGCCGGTGATCAGCGCGACCAGCGCTGCGGCAAGGCAGAACCAGCTGCCCAGCCCTTTATTTTTCAAGCCTTTATTCATCAGGTTCCACCTCCATCAATTCTTTTTGGCGGCACGATTCTTCCGCTTTTCCTCGGAGAAAACGTCCGTGTAGGTATGCAGCACATACATCACGACAGCGGCAACGGCCAGTGCGCAGAACACAACATCGAGGGCGCGCAGGGTCGTCTGCCACCACGGGGCTGCGTCGGAAACGACAACGTCCTCCGCGCCGGAGCCGCCCATAGAGGACTGCAGCATGATGTAGTACAGATAATGGTTGGAGTCAATGACCTTCTGCAGCAGGTCGCCGTCATCGGTGCTGGTGATCAGCTTCTCGATTTCGTTCGGGCGGGCGGTATCCAGGCAGAAGATGTTGTTGCCTGCCATCAGCATTTCGGGGGCGGAGGAATACTCGGACGCAGTCAGCGCATCGTCGATGATGTAGCCGCCGTAGTTCCACTCGTCGCGCAGGATGTGCTGGATGCCCTGGTTGGCGGCAGCGTACATAACGCCGATACGGTTGTAAGCGGTCATAACGCCGAGAGAATCGCCCTCAGCCAGAGAACCCTCAAAGGCGCGCATATAGATCTCGCGGATGGACTGCTCGTTCGCAAAGGTGGAGATGCCCTGACGACCGGCTTCCTGCTCGTTTAGGAAGAAGTGCTTGACCGTGCCGATCAGACCCTTGTTGCGCATACCGTGGGAAACGGCCTTGGCAGCATAGTAGCTGAGAACGCCGTCCTCGGAGAAATACTCCGAGGTACGACCGGAGTAGGGAGAGCGCAGGGTGTCCGCGCCGGGCGCGTAGGCGATGGGGATGGACGCATACAGCGCATCCTCGCCGTACATCTCGCCAAAGCGGGTCTGCACATCGTGGTTCCAGGTTGCGCCGACGATAGGCAGCGTAGCCCAGCCGGTGCAGTTGCGGCGGTCGCCGTACTTAAACTGACCGTTCATGCCCTCGGGACCATCGACGATGGTGCAGCCGGGCTTGTTGACAGCCTTGACAGCCTTGATGCCCTTGGAGTCGCCCATGTTGATGAGCAGATCGCTCAGCGTCAGCTGAGAAAGGAAGTCGTTCCACTTCGGGTCGTCGAAGGCGACGCCGATCATATCGCTGAAGTTGATCTTCTCATCCAGCTCCACGCCGAGGTTGAAGTCGGAAACGCTCTTGGCATCGGCTGCCTTGACGTAGGTCTGCATATTCAGACCGTTGTACAGCTTATCGTTGACCGTCAGGGTCTCCAGCGTGGTGGGGTAGGTCGTATCCCACGCGCTGCGGGACAGGTAGGTGATTTTTTCGTCGTCGTTCGCCCAGTAGTTCACATCAGCGTCGTCGAAGGTATTCGTGACTTCCACATCGCTGTTGTAGCGGGAGTTGCGGTACTTTTGGGTATCGACCTCGGTGTTGGGGGCGGTCCAGGTGGCCACGGCGGCGGTGTTGCCGGTGACAACATTGCCGTCCTGATCGATCAGCTTGCCCGCAACGGCGTCACCGCACTTGGCGGCCAGCACATTGTTCAGTGCCTCGTGTGCGCCGTTGCCGACGGCGAAGTAGTAATCGCCCGCATCGAGGATGTAGCCCTTTGCGCCGTTGGCGTCATAGGACGCGAGGAAGTAGCCGGGCACATAGACCGTGACAGTCTCGGATGCACCTGCGGCCACGTCGATTTTGTCATAGCCCAGCAGCTGGATCGAGGACTTTTCGACGTTGTTCTGCTTGTCGTAGTCGGTGTAGGGGGTCTGTGCGTACAGCTCCACCGTAGCCTTGCCGTCCCTGTCGCCGGTATTGCTCACCGTGACGGTCGCCGTAAAGGTGTCGGTGTCGCTGTTGTAGTCCAGTTTGTCAAGGTTGTACTCATAGGTCGTGTAGGACAGACCGTAGCCGAAGGGGAAGCAGACCTCCTCGGCGTAGTTCCAGCCGTCGGTCGAGGCTTTGGTGCCAACCGTGGAATCGGCGTTGCCCTGACCGAGGATGGTGTCCTCGTAGCGGGTCTCGTAGTAGCGGTAGCCGACGTAGATGCCTTCGTTATAGCTGACAAAGCTGTCGCCTGCCGCGCGGGGCGTTTTGCTGCCGTAGTTGTAGGCGTGCAGACCGAAGTTCTCGGCGCTGGGCGCGGACAGGGAGTTAGCGGCAAAGGTGGCGGTGGTGTGACCGGAGGGGTTGACCTCACCGGTCACAACGCGGATGGCGCCGGGCATACCGTAGAAGCCGGGGTTGCCGACCCACAGCACGGCGTCAACATTGTACTCGTCCAGCCAGTCCATCTCCATCGCAAAGACGGAGTTCAGCAGGACGACGGTTTTCTTGAATTTGCCGGAGTCCTTGATTTTCTGGAAGATTGCCTTCTCGTTGTCGTCCAGCTCCAGCATACGCTTGCCCTCGTCGTTGACCATCGCAAGGTCGTTGCCCTCGGTGGCAAAGCGGGACAGCGTCACAAACGCGACATCGCCATAGGACGCAAACGAGTCGGTAACGCTGCCGGTGAACAGCGCCGGGTCATATTCGCCCACGCTGGAAACGCTTCTTTCTTTCGGCGCGGCGGCGGAAGCGTAGGCGTCCAGCACGGTTTGGTTCACGTTGAAGCCGGCATCCTGCAGGGCGTCAACGGGGGTTTTCTGGTAATCCGGGTTTGTGGAGGAACCGCCTGCGGTGCTGCGGAACACCGGGTCGATGCTGCCGCGGCCAAAGACCGTGACGTTGCGCTCAGACTCGGAAAGCGGCAGGGCATTGTTGCGGTTGTAGAGCAGCACGCTGCCCTCTTCCTCCTCCTGCTCACAGAACTGATAAGCGGCTTCGATGTACTTTTCGTAGCTTGCGTCAGACAGGGTGCCGTCAGCGGAGAACTCCGTGCCGCCGTAAGATGCGTCAGAGCCTTCGATGCCGAGTGCATGGTTGACTTCGCCTTCCTGCTGGAACGCAATAGTCGTTCCGGTCAGGACAAGGTTGGCCACCAGCACAGCCGCGCCGGACAAGCCCAGCCAACGGCGGGACTTGCTTGAGGTTTCCTTTTGTGCCATAGGTTTTTCTCCTTCCTAAACTGTCACAGATGAATGATACGATGCGCTTGCTGCCAAGGGCTGTGCACTTCCCTTTTGCAGAAACCTTTCGTATCTTTTTCACAAAACTATCATAAAGGGAAGCGTTGACCGGGTCAATGGAGTTGGCGTAAACGTCAAAAAACACGGCACAAATGACACAAAAGCAAAGTGACCGCCTTTCGGCAGTCGCTTTTGGGTTATGCAGTTTCTTTTTGGCTTTTCCCGCAGGGGAAGGTGACCACCAGGTAAAAAATCGAGTCCTCCACAAAGCAGTCTGCCGTGCCGCCGTACAGCTCGGCAATGCTTTTGATGCTTTTTATGCCGTAGCCATGCTCCTCGGTATCCTGCTTGGTTGTGACGATAGCGCCGTCCCGCAGCGTCGGCGGTGCGGGGGTGTAGTTCTGCACGCGGATGACCGCCATGTCACGGCAGCGGCTGATGTCCAGTGTGATGACCCTCTTAGACGCATCGTTTACCTGCGTCAGACACTCAATGGCATTGTCCAGCGCATTGCCCAGCAGGGAGTAAATGTGGTAGTGCTTCATATTCTCCAGACAGCTGCCGTCTGCCGAGCAGACCAGCTGAATACCTGCCTGCCCGCAGAGTGCCGACTTTTGGGTCAGTGTGATGTCCAGCGCCTTATTCCCGGTGAAATAGCGCAGGTTCAGGTTGTTCATCTCTTCTTCCAGACGGGCGCGTTCCTCATCCGTGGCGCGGGAATACTGCTGTTTCAGGTCATGGTAGCGGATGTTGATTTTTTCCATGTCTTTTTTTGCCTGCTCATACTGCTGCTTGTCACATTCCAGCAGCTGCGCCAGCATTTCATTCTCGTGTTCCAGACTCTTGATGCTGCAATTTGAAAATTCCAGCGCCAGAATCGTGATGGCAAACAGGATGCAGAACGCATTCAGCGCCAGATAGGCGGTCAGGTAGGACTCTGCGCTGCTGTCCAGGACATTCTCCAGCACAACACTCAGGTAGACCGCGGCAATCAGGAAAAAGCCGGAGTAAAGCACGGTCTTGACATTGTCAAACAGCAGGCGCCCGCGCCGGATGCGCAGGGTGAGCAGCCGGTAGATGACCAGACAGACCACAAGGTTGCTGAAAAGCAGAATGATAAAGGTAACGAGCCTGTCTGTGCGGCCATGCTGAATCAGCCAAATAATAGGCATATAGGCCAGCTTACTGGCAATGTGCTGCACCGCGTAGGCACAGGTTGTATAAAACAGGGCGTGCAGCGGGCTGCAGTCAAAGCTGAACCATATCAGGTCAAACAGCAGCGTCGTATACAGCAGCAATTTTGCCCAAAGCGGCAGGAATGCCAGGGGGTCCGTCAGCGCAAGAAAGGCCCATACACCCGCCGCCAACCGCGGAACGAAGCAGCTGCGGCGCTGCCCCCACGGGACAAACAGGCAGGCGCATAGAATCATACCCAGCTGGATTTGCTGGTTCAGTATCCAATTTATGACCGGCACGGGTCTTCCCACTCCTTTTTTGCCATATATCGAGAGAATGCTTCGGTGAAGGCGTCCTTGTAGGTGCGCCCGATGGGCAGTGCCGCTCCGCCGATATAGACATTCATACGGCTTACCGCCGTAATACAGCGCAGGTTCACAAGATAACTGGCACTGCATCGTACAAAGCCGTAGGGCGTCAGCTGCGCCGCGATTTCCTGCATCGAACCGCGGTTTTTGATGATCTCGGTCTTACCGTCCCCGCCGCACAGGTTGTACAGCAGGTCGTGCTGGCGCACCTCCACATAGGCGATTTCCGCTGCATCCAGCAGCCGCGTCACGGTGCCGTCCTTGACGACAATGTGCGGCGGCGCAGTCTTTTGACCGGCGCGCTTTTGCAGCACCTTCAGCGCCCGCGTCAGATACATATGGAAGGAGTACCACTGTATCGGCTTTACAATAAAGCCCAGTGCGCCGACACTGTACCCGTTCAGCGCGAATTGCTGCAAATTCGTGCAAAAAATGAGGATGACGTCTTGATTTGTCTCCCGGATTTTTTCGGCCAGTTCCATGCCGGACATCTGCGGCATATCAATGTCCAGATATAAAATGTCAAAATCACGGTCTTGCGCCGCCAGATAGACTGCCGCACAGTCGAACTCCTGTACGTTCAGTTCTGTGCCGTTCTCCGCGCCAAACCGCGCCAGTGCCTGTTTCAGTTGGTCTCTTTCTTGTTTTTCATCGTCCACAATGCCGATTCGGATCATCGTGCGTTCCTCCCTCCGCGCAAGGATCTATACAAATATGATATACCCCCGAACGCAGCCGCGTCAACCTTTTACGAGCGAATCGTCCAATTTTTCCAAGATATTTCAGGTGGCAGTTGCCGCAGTTGCAGCCGCCGTAGATGGAATCATTACCCGTACCGTCTATCCCGAAGTGCCGCCGCGGGTGGAATACGCTCTCTCCGACTTAGGCGAATCCATGCGTCCCATCATGGATGCAATGGAGATTTGGGGGACGGCATATAAAAAATCGAAGGAATAAAAAAGCAGCACAGCCCCCGCCAGAAACTCATAGAGCTTGGCGGGGGCTGTACTATTTTAATCAGCCAATATTTAAATCAGGCCCATCAGGCTGGGCAGGCCCAGAGACAGAGCCGGGATGTAGGTGACAGCCAGCAGGGCGGCAACCAGTGCCACAAAGTAGGGGATCAGCTTGGACGTGACCTGCTCGATGGAGGCATGACCGATGCCGCAGCCGACGAACAGAACCGAGCCGACCGGCGGGGTGATGTTGCCCAGGCACATATTGAAGATCAGCATAACGCCGAACTGGATCTCCGTCATGCCAAAGCTAGTGGCGATGGGCAGGAAGATCGGGGTGAAAATCAGGATGGCCGGGGTGATGTCCATGAACATGCCGATGACCAGCAGGATGATGTTCATGAGCAGGAAGATGATGTACTTGTTTTCAGTCAGGCTCATCAGGCCGTTGGAGATGGCTGCCGGGATGCCGGAGTAGGCCATAACGAAGGACATGGCAGAGGAGGCAGAAATCAGGAACAGGATGATGCCGGACGTTTTGGCGGAGTTGAGCAGGATACCAAGGAAGCCTTTGAAGTCGATGCTCTTATAGACGATGGAAAGAATCAGGCAGTAGAGAACCGCGACACCTGCGCCCTCAGTGGCGGTGAAGATACCGGAGACGATGCCGCCGATGACAATGACGATCAGCAGCAGAGACGGCACGGCGTCCCAGACGGTCTTGGCAATGCTCTGGCTGTGGTCAATGCCGGTGGCTTTCATGCCAGCCTTTTTTGCGCCGATAAACGCAACGACCATGCAGCACAGGCCCATCAGGATGCCGGGAATGTAACCGGCCATGAACAGCGTGGAGATGGAGACACCGCCCGCGACGGTGGAGTAGACAATGAAGGCAGACGTCGGGGGAATCAGCAGGCCGGTGGGGGCGGAGGCAATGTTGGCGGCGGCGGAGTAGGCGGGGTCGTAGCCGTTTTCTTCCTCAATGGGGCTGATGCAGCCGCCCATGGCGGATGCGGCAGCAACGGAGGAGCCGGACAGCGCACCGAACAGCATGTTGCCCAGGATGTTGGCCTGCGCCATGGAGCCGGGGATCTTGCCGACGAACAGCTGGGCAAAGTTGACCAGGCGCTTGGCAATACCGCCGTTATTCATGATGTTGCCGGCCAGAATGAACAGGGGCACAGCAAGCAGCGAGAAGCTCTCCACGCCGGAGTTCATCTTCTGCATCGTGATAAAGGTGATCTGGTCCCAGGACAGGGTGGACATGGCGGTCACGATAGACGACGCCACAATGCTGATGGAGATAGGCACGCCGAGGAACAGCAGCACGCCGAACACGGCGAACAGGATAACGGTGGTCATGGTGATACTCATTTGTCTGCACCCTCCTTGGATTCAACTTTTTCGCCGGTGACGTCCTCATAGATGTTGATGATCTGCGCCAGGACGATGAACACGCCGGAAATCGGGGCGATGGAGTAAACCAGGCTGCGGGGAATACCCAGCAGGGCCGAGAACTCGCGGCTGGCAGAGACAGCCAGCTTAAAGCCGCCGATAGTGAATACGAAGATGGCCATCAGCAGAATCAGACCATCTATGACCACCAGCAGGGCGGTGTGCGCCTTGCCGGTGAATTTGTCGCGGATGAGGGTCAGAGACATGTGCTCCCGGGTGGAGAAGGCGTAGGCCGCGCCGATGAAGCCGGTCCAGATCAGGCTGTAGCGGACAAGCTCCTCGGTGAAAGCCACGGGGCTGTTGAGGATATAGCGAGAGAAAACCTGAATCAGAACCAGCACCGTCATAAAGGTAAGCAGTACGGCGCAGGCAATGCTCAAAATTTTGTCCATCCAGAATTTGATGGCAGCAAAGGTGTTTTTCATGGCTTACTCCTCCCCTCTTGCGGCGTCGATGGTATCCAGCAGCGTCTTGACGCCGGGATACTGCTCCTCGTAGGCTTCGATCATGGGCTGGGTTGCCTCACGGAAGGCTTCCTTGTCGACGTCATAGACGAACTCAACGCCCATCGTCTCCTGTGCTTCCTTGACGGCCTCCTCCACAGCGGTGTCCCACATGACCTTGTGGGCATCGGTGGAATCGTGGGCGGCCTCCAGAATGATTTCCTGATCCTCGGGGCTGATGGTCTCCCAGACCTTCTCACTCATGATGAGGACGTCGGGGATCATGGCGTGCTGGTCCACCGAGTAGACCTTGCAGACCTCGCCGTGCTTGCCGGTGGTCAGGGCGGTCTCGTTGTTCTCGGTGCCGTCAATGATGCCGGTCTGCAGCGAGGTGTAAACGTCACCGTAGGACATGGCGACGGGAATGCCGCCCAGATAGCTCATCATGTCGGTCTGGCTCTTCATATCCTGCACGCG
>OGKD01001332.1_pt1 | contig 13628 bp, 9 predicted proteins | sample 1572371 | NCBI WGS metagenome assembly OGKD01 (sample SAMEA2582096, study PRJEB24529) | metagenome | biome: Human gut stool | place: China | collected 2011 | reverse complement strand
AACCAGCATTTTGTCACACTTGACGAGGTCTGGCTGATCGCACGAAGAGAAGAACGATTGAATGAATTAAAGGAATCCCTGCACGGTGTCCATATACGGACAATTCCGATTGATCTGTGCGACCGGGATGCCGTTGGGACTTACGAGGAAATGCTGCAGAAATTCCATCCACAGATCCGCGTGCTTGTGAATGCTGCCGGATATGGAAAGATGGGCTATGTCGAGCAGATCTCCGAGGAAGATTTGGCGGGCGAGATCCGGTTGAACTGTGAATCCCTGACACGTATGACGAAGATTTCCCTTCCATACATGGCGAAGCGTTCGAATATCATCAATATTGCAAGCTCCGCTGCATTTATGCCGCAGCCAAACTTCGCAGTCTATGCTGCAAGTAAGTCCTATGTACTCTCGTTTTCAAGAGCTCTGCATCAGGAATTGAAGAAGCATGGGATCGTTGTAACCGCTGTCTGTCCGGGACCGGTAAACACGGAGTTTTTTGATATCGCAGAAAGCTATACCAAGACCAAAGGATATAAGGTTATCCTGCGTGCCAATGCAGGCAAAGTCGTTACACTTGCAATAAAGGATGCAATGAAAGGGAAAACCATATCGACGTATGGGGTTATCATGAAGGCATTCCGAGTTGTGACAAAGATTATTCCGCATAGCTTGATTGTTCCATTCATACACTAAACAGCTTGATATATCTAGAATAAAGGACAGACTTATTGCAATGAAAAAGAAAGAAAAAGGCCAGTATGGCTATATTAATTATTACAAAAAAGGAAAGCTGCTTGTGACGTTGATCCTTGCGATCATGATTGCTTCGATCATTCTTTCCATGCTGCTTGCATTTGGTGACACCGGACGTATCGGTATTGTATTCGCGATACTCCTTGTTCTGCCGTTTGCAAAGTTTCTGATTGCCTATATTATGTGTGCGAAATTTCAGACGATGCCGCAGGATGTTTATGACGTGGTACACGGGCAGACCGATGAGACGGACATGATCTATGATCTTGTGATCACACAGACCGAGGGGATGCATTACTACGATGCGGTCTGTGTCAGAAACGGAAGTGTGTACGCGCTTGTATTAGATAAACATTTCAAGGAAGAGAAGAAGGAATACGAGACATTCATGCAACAGGCACTTGCAAACAGCAAGTACAAATACATTGTTCACCTGTACACGGATACGGATGCCTTTGCGAAGAAGATTCATAGCATCGGTGAACCGAATGACAAGACAAAATTAATTGACCAGTATATGCGGGAACAGATACTGACGTTCTGCGTGTAGCAAGGAGGAACCCGGGTATGCAGGAGCTAACCATCACAGATTTAGAATCCGGACAACGCTTAAATAAATACATGATGAAATACCTGAATCAGGCACCTTCTTCCTTTATCTACAAGATGCTCCGAAAGAAAAACATCACCAGAAACGGCAAGAAAGCATCCGGTGATGAAATCTTAGAATGCGGTGATGTTATTAAAGTATTTCTGGCAGATGAGACGATTGAAAAATTCCGTGTTGTAAATACCAAAAATCCACACTTTGATCGTGGATCCAAACAACATGATATCGTGAAATCCGCAGATTCGGCAACTTCCGATGGTTCCGCACAGGCCTCCAGACAGAAACCGGGAATCACGCTGCAGATCCTCTACCAGGATCCGGATATCTTAGCGGTGCATAAGCCTGTCGGCGTCCTATCACAGAAAGCAAAAAAGGATGATTACTCTATCAACGAAGCAATCGTTGATTACTGCCTTTCCATGCGGATTCTAACCGTGAAACAGTTAGAGACGTTTCACCCGTCGATCAGCAACCGCTTAGACCGGAATACCTCCGGCATTATCCTCGCCGGAATCTCGTTGAAGGGCAGTCAGACGTTAGCCCGCATATTAAAGGGACATACCTGTGAAAAATATTACTACACGATCGTAGCCGGAGAGATGAAACAGCGCATCCACGAGAAAGCCTACATCGTAAAGGATACAAAGAAGAATCAGTCTAAGATACAGAAACTCGAAAGTCCCGGTGCGTCAATGATCGAGACTGCATTTACACCGCTTTGCGTAAAAAATGGCTTTACCTTATTGCAGGTACAGCTTTTCACCGGAAAATCGCATCAGATCCGTGCGCATCTGCAATCACTCGGCTATCCGATGGCAGGCGATACGAAATACGGCAATCCGGCGGTAAACCGGAAGCTTCGCGAGCGATACCATCTGAACCATCAGTTACTTCACGCAGGCAGACTTGTATTACCGGATATCCCGGAAATCACAGATCCTTTGCCAGCAGAATTTCAGAAAGTAGCGGATGGGCTGGGGTTGAAACTACCGGCAAACTACTAAATATCATGGATCAATGAAGATAAAATCCATAAATATTTACATTTCATAATATAGCACAACAAATAGAAAGCAAAACAACATGCCAACATGGAATTCCAGAGGATTACGCGGTTCCACCTTAGAGGAACTCGTCAATCTGACCAATGAATTATATACAGAGAAAAACTTAGCGCTCATGCAGAAGATTCCGACACCAATCACGCCTGTCAAGATTGATTCGGAAAGCGGGCAGATCAAGCTTGCTTATTTCGAGAAGGATTCCACCGTCGACTATATCGGGGTGGTACAGGGCGTTCCGGTCTGCTTCGATGCAAAGGAGTGCGCGACAGATACATTTCCACTCCGGAATATCCATGAACACCAGATTCATTTCATGCGGCAATTTGAGAAGCAGCGGGGCATAAGCTTCTTGCTTGTGATGTTTACTGCACGCAATGAATTTTACTACCTGCGGCTGTGTGAGTTAGAAACCTATCTTGCCCGGACCGAGCAGGGACATGCAAAGAATTTTAAGTACGAGGAATTAAATCCCGCCTATTTTATAAAGTCACAATCCGGGGCACCGATTCATTATCTGAAGGGGCTGCAGCTGGATTTGCAGGAAAGAGAGGACTAAACGATGTATCAATATTACCGTGTAGCAGCCGCAGTTCCGGACATGCGTGTTGCGGATACTGCTTATAATGTCGACCAGATGCTTCAAAAAGTGGAAGAAGCAAAACAAAAAGGCGTCAATCTGATTACATTCCCGGAGCTGTCTGTCACCGGATATACCTGTGGGGATTTATTCCTGCAGCAGACGCTGCTTACGGAAAGCAAAAAAGAAGCTGCCCGTTTTGTACAGACGACCGCAGATTGTGATATAATTGTCGTGTTCGGTATGCCGCTTTCGATTGCAAATGCGCTCTACAATGTCGCTGTGACCGCATACCGCGGACATATCTACGGCATCACCGTCAAAACATTTCTTCCGAATTACAACGAATTCTATGAGAAACGCTGGTTTTCTTCTGCACGGGAATTATCAACAGATCATATATGTGCCTCTGAATTACTTGGCTCTGTTAAGTGTGATTATGATATTCCGCTCGGCAATAACCTGATTTATCATCTGCCGGATGCATTCTGCTTTGGCGCAGAAATCTGTGAGGACTTATGGGCACCAATCCCGCCATCTGCATTTATGGCAATGAGCGGGGCAGAGCTGATCTTAAACCTTTCCGCAAGCAACGATACGATTGGAAAGCGGGAATACCGCGAGAAGCTTGTAAAAGAGAAATCGACCTCTCTGATGTGCACCTATCTCTATGCGAGCGCCGGAGCAAACGAGAGTACAACCGATTTGATTTTCTCAGGTCACTGCATGATCTGCGAGGGCGGAAAGATGCTTGCCGAAAACAGCGGGATTGCTGAAAATAACTATCTGCTTGTCGCAGATATTGACATCGAACGGATTCAGGCAGACCGCCTGAAAGGAAAGACCTATCAGGACTGTGCCGGCACCTATGGCAGCGCGGTTTCGATGCGTCAGATCCTGATTCCGGTATCCGAAGCTTTTGAAAGCGACGGAAGTCTTCGCAGCGTCAACCCACACCCATTTACACCGGGCGATACAAAGAGACGTCAGAAGCGTTGTATGGATATCTTCCATATGCAGATTGGCGGACTTGCAAAGCGGCTTTCCATCTGTGGCGGAAAGATGGTGATCGGTGTGTCCGGTGGTATGGATTCCACCTTGTCACTGCTTGTGGCTGCACAGACCTTGAAGAAGATGGGGCTGCCTGCTACGAATCTGACCGGAATCACGATGCCAGCCTTCGGCACGACGAACCGCACATACCAAAATTCCCTAACCCTGATGCAGACACTCGGCATCACCGTGAAGGAAATCCCAATCAAGGATGCATGTATAACACATTATGCGGACATCGGACATGATATGGAGATCAAAGACATTACTTATGAGAATGTGCAGGCACGCGAGCGGACACAGGTGCTGATGGACTATGCGAATAAAATCGGTGCCATCGTCGTCGGAACCGGAGATCTGTCAGAGCTTGCCCTTGGCTGGTGTACCTATAACGCCGATCAGATGAGCATGTACGGCGTCAATGCCAGCATCCCGAAGACACTTGTCAAATGGATGATTGCCAGCGTGATCGAATGTAATATCTTTCCAGAGAGTACCGAAGTCCTGAAAGATATCATTGATACCCCGATCAGCCCGGAGCTTCTTCCTCCGGATGAACACGGCAACATCGTGCAAAAGACCGAAGATTCGGTTGGTCCTTACGAGCTGCATGATTTCTTCCTGTACTATGTCATGCGTTTTGGATACAGCCCAAAGAAGATCTTCCATCTGGCAAAACGTGCATTTGCAGGAACCTATGATGCTGCAACCATCCTAAAATGGATGAAAATGTTCTATCGCCGTTTCTTCGCCCAGCAGTTCAAGCGGAGCTGTATGCCGGATGGCGTGAAGGTCGGTAGTGTATGCTTATCCCCACGTGGCGACTGGCGTATGCCAAGCGACGCATCCGTGCAGATCTGGATGCGGCAGTTAGAGAAACTCGCAGATTAAGAATTTATTTTCGTACTACATGCAACCTTTTGCCGGGTTGTGAAGTGTTATATATAGTAAAGGTAGTAAAGGATCTGGAGGAATTGTAATATGGATTTGGAGACAATAGCGCTTATTGCCATGGGAGGATGCTTATTTCTGTGGCTTGTTGTGAATTTCATCATCACACTTCATAATGTCCGCAAAGCAAAAGCTGCGGGACTTACCGTGCAGGTACAATGTGAAAAATGCGGAACGATATATGAAGTAACCGGAAAAGAGGCAACACGCCCGGCTATGGTGAAATATAAGAAGAGCAGTCGTACCCATATATCAAACGGTGCTTTTGTAAATACGCAAAATTACAGCCATTATGCAAAGAAATTTCATTGTCCTTGCTGTGATAAGAAGACTTACGGCAAGGTACTTGATATTCAGGAACTACAATATGAGGGACAGGGTAGTACAATAAAAGAACTCGGAAAAGGCTTTTTGCGTATGGTCATTGGCTGCACGATTATCCTGATTCTTGCACAAATCCCATTCCAGATCGGGAAGAAACAGCGGGAACGTGAAGTGCAGCAGATGAAGGAGGAGCAATATGAAGATCTTAAGAACAAAGCAAACAATCGAAAATAAAAATGTCCGGCATTTAAAATTTGTACAATATATTCTGACTTTGTGTTTCCTGCTTTTTATAGTTGTGGGCATAACCGGCTGCACAAAAGAGTATACCGCGGACGATATCAAATCATATGCCAAAGAAACGTTATCCATAAGAAGAGTTACTGTGGATATAATCCCCCATGAATATAAAGATGAGGATGGATACACGGATATTTTATGGACTGTGAAAGATAAGAAAAACAACATTACATTTCATGTATTGGATAACACCTTCTATGGTGTGGAAAGCGTAACCAATATGCTGTTGGATGATTATGACGACTGTGTATTTGCCGCGTACGCAGATAAGCTTCCAACTGATATTTTATCTTATGAAATAACAGAAAGCGACCAAACGCATCTGACAAATGCCGAAATCGTTGCTGAATATACAAACGAGACAGAACTTAACGCATGCCTTTGCGCTTTGCAGGATGTATATACATTCTATGAAGAAAAAGGGTTTGATGATCTAGTTATTGGATATACATTACATTATCAACCACCAGAAAACAACATGGATGCGGAACCGGATACCGAAGGAAAAGAATACACCGGTATTCTTTCCGATATTCCAACTTTATCTGAATTCAAATAATATAACTAATGAATACAAAAACGCGCAGTACAAACTGCGCGTTTTTTACAATAAGTCTGTTCAACTACCTGCCTAGATAAAAGTCGAACATTTATTCGAAAAAAGTATTGACAAAAGAACAGATGTTCTGTATAATTCAATCATCGAACAGATGTTCATCAGATGAAACAGCAACAGGGAGGAAACAGATATGAAACATAAATTAATTTTTGGACTTAGTCTTGTACTTATCATTTGTATAATATTTGGTGTCAACAACAAAAAGCAGAACCCGGAAGCAGCAACATCCAATCAGAAATATTATGCCTGCATCACGATTGATGAAGACGAAACACTCTGGACAATTGCAGAAGAGCATTATTCCGAAGAATATAACAGTTATCAGGAATACATCGATGAAGTCAAGTTTATTAACAACCTGACCGATGATACGATTTATCGTGGAGCCAAGCTGGTAATTCCTTACTACGCAGCCCCATTATAAATAAATTCCATACCATACCTTATTTGAAGCCGGAACGTAAAATCTTCCGGCTTTTTTCAACAAATTTCCTGCCATATCGGTTGAAAGTTAAACCGATTTCTTATATAATAATTTAATTGTGGGATTGGAATACATACACCCACAAATTATATAAGAAAGAGGAAATACAAATGAACAGCGTGTCAATTCCAACTATGGAGCCGGATAGACAATACTATTTCATGAACCAGTGCAAAACACTTGTACTTGAGAAAAAGGCAGCATTGAATCGACCACTTACCTACAACATCCAGACCTTTGGATGTCAGATGAATTCCCACGACTCAGAGAAGCTCAAAGGCATCATGGATGAGATCGGATATGAAGAAGTGGACGACGAGGCAGCTGACTTTGTAATCTTTAATACATGTACGATTCGCGAGAATGCGAATCAGAAATTATACGGACATCTCGGCCACGTCAAGACATTAAAGAACAAAAACAAAGACATGATCGTGTGTCTGTGTGGCTGCATGATGCAGGAGCCACATGTCATTGAGACATTGAAACAGAAGTATAAATTCGTAAATATTATCTTCGGCACACATAACATCTACAAATTAGCAGAGCTTATTTACAGCTATTTAGAGACAGGCAAGCAGACAATCGAAGTCTTAGATGAGACAAAACAGACCGTCGAACAGCTTCCTAGAAAGCGGAAATATACATTTAAGTCCGGCGTCAATATCATGTACGGATGCAACAATTTCTGTACGTACTGTATCGTGCCATATGTACGCGGACGTGAACAGAGCCGCAAGAAAGAAGAGATTCTGGCAGAAGTAGAAGCACTTGCCAAGCAGGGAATTTCCGAAGTTATGCTGCTTGGTCAGAATGTAAATTCCTATGGCAATATCTATGAATACAAGAACGGAAAGATTGTTGAAGTGGACGAGAAAGATCGTGTAACATTTCCACAGCTGCTTACGGAAGTGTGCAAAATTGACGGCATCGAGCGTGTACGCTTCATGACCAGTCATCCGAAAGATCTGTCAGATGAGCTGATTGAGGTAATGGCAGAAGAGCCGAAGATCTGCAAGCATCTGCATCTGCCTGTACAATCAGGTTCCACTAACATATTAACACGCATGAACCGTCGCTATACGAAGGAACAGTACCTTGCGTTAGTTGACCGGATTCGTGCCAAGATGCCGAACATCTCCCTGACAACCGATATCATCGTCGGATTTCCGGGTGAGACAGAAGAAGATTTCGAGGATACACTGGATATTATCCGTAAAGTAAAATATGATCAGGCGTTTACATTTATCTACTCCAAGCGCACCGGAACACCGGCTGCAACAATGGATAATCAGGTGCCGGAAGATGTCATCAAGGAACGTTTTAACCGTCTTCTGACATTAGTCAACGAGATTTCGAATGCACAGATCAAGCGGTTTGCTGATCAGGTAAAGCCTGTGCTTGTGGAGGAAGTAAATCATCACGATGCATCACTTGTAACCGGACGAACCGAAGAGAATGTAACGGTACATTTTCCGGGAACTGCCGATATGATCGGAACGACTGTCGATGTAAAGCTGACAGACTGTAAGGGATTTTACTTCATGGGTGAAAGGATTGGGTGATTGGCGTGGCAAAGCTATCTCCTATGATGGAGCAATATGTTGCAACTAAAGAAAAATATAAAGACTGTATTTTATTTTACCGTCTCGGTGATTTCTATGAGATGTTCTTTGATGATGCAATCTTAGCATCCAAGGAACTTGAAATTACACTAACCGGAAAAGACTGCGGTATGGAAGAGCGGGCACCAATGTGTGGGATTCCATTTCATGCAGCAGATACTTATATCAATCAGCTTGTAAAAAAAGGCTACAAGGTAGCAATCGGCGAGCAGGTCGAAGATCCCAAGCTTGCCAAAGGACTTGTAAAGCGTGAGGTCATACGGATTGTAACACCGGGTACCAATTTGTCTTCCGAAAGTCTGGAAGAGTCCAAGAACAATTACCTGATGTGTATTTCCTATGTTGGGAAAAACTATGGTATCTCCGTTACGGATCTGTCAACTGGTGTATTTAAGACCTGCCAGATACAACAGGCAGAAAAGGTCGTTGATGAGATCAATAAATTCCAGCCATCCGAGGTATTATATCAGGCTGGCGTAGAACAGGTAGAAGAGATTCACGCCGTATGTGAGCGGTTGCAGGTATCTCATACCGTAGCACCGGACTATTATTTTAACTTAGAAACAGACGAAGAAACATTAAAGCGTCAGTTTCACATCAACAGTATCGAGGGACTCGGGTTAAAGGACAGCCCGGCTTGTGTTGCTTCCTGTGGTGCATTGATGCAGTATCTGCATGAAACACAGATGAGTTCCCTGTCACATATCAACCATATCGAGACGTATTCTGTGGATTCCTTTATGATTTTGGATTCCGCAACCAGACGGAATCTGGAACTTACTGAAACCTTGCGGGATAAGCAGAAGCGTGGTTCTCTGCTTTGGGTACTCGATAAGACAAAAACTGCAATGGGTGCTAGAAAACTGCGTGAATTTGTCGAACAGCCACTCTTATATAAGGATGCGATTGAAAAACGTCTGGATGCAATCGAAGCGATCAACAAAGAGCTGATCGTTCGGGAAGAACTGCGCGAATATTTGAATACGATTTACGATCTGGAGCGTCTGCTGACACGAATCGCACTGAAGACTGCCAATCCAAGGGATTTACTCGCTTTCAAGACATCCATTCAATATCTGCCGGATATTTATAATCTGCTCCGTGAGCTTCCTTGTGAACGTATCAATGAAATTTACGAGGATTACGATAGTCTGGAAGATCTGTATGATCTGCTCGAACAGGCAATCGTGGAAGAACCTCCGGTTTCTATCAAGGAAGGTGGTATCTTCAAACAGGGATACCGCGACGAGATTGACGAGCTTCGTCTGGCAAAAACCGAATGTAAGACATGGCTGGCGGATCTGGAGTCAAAAGAACGGGAAAAAACAGGAATTAAAGGTCTGAAAATCAAATATAACAAGGTCTTTGACTATTATTTTGAGGTGACAAATTCATTCAAATCCTTAGTTCCAGATTATTTCATCCGCAAACAGACGCTGGTAAACGCCGAACGTTTTACGACAGATGAATTAAATACACTTTCTGGCAAGATTCTTGGCGCAGAGGATAAGCTATATGCGCTCGAATACGACTGCTATGTGGAATTAAGAGAAAAACTTGCCGCAGCCCTTGTCCGTGTACAAAAGATGGCTGGATACATTGCAGAATTAGACGCCCTTTGTTCCCTTGCGTATGTCGCTGACAAGAACAATTATGTCCGTCCATCCTTAAATACCGATGGCGTGATTGATATCAAAGGCGGCAGGCATCCGGTTGTTGAGAAAATGCTTGCAAACGACAGCTTCGTGGAAAATGATACTTACCTGAATAATGCCGAAAGCCGTATCTCGATCATTACCGGACCTAATATGGCAGGTAAATCCACCTATATGCGTCAGACTGCATTGATTACTCTACTGGCTCAGATTGGTTCCTTTGTTCCTGCAGAGTCGGCAAATATTGGACTCTGTGACCGGATATTTACCCGTGTCGGTGCATCGGACGACCTCGCAAGCGGACAATCAACATTTATGATCGAAATGAATGAAGTTGCAAATATCCTGCGCAACGCAACGAAAGACAGCCTTCTTATCTTAGATGAGATCGGGCGTGGTACATCCACTTTCGACGGTCTTTCGATTGCATGGGCAGTTGTTGAATACATTGCTGATCCAAACATATTAGGCGCAAAGACATTATTTGCAACGCATTATCATGAGCTGACAGAATTAGAAGGAAAGCTTTCCTCCGTCAATAATTTCTGTATTGCTGTACAGGAAGAGGGCGACGACATTGTGTTCCTCCGCAAGATTATCAAGGGTGGTGCAGACCGGAGTTATGGTATACAGGTAGCCAGACTTGCCGGTGTGCCAGAACCAGTTTTGAAACGGGCACGCGAAATCTGCAATGAGCTGATTGACTCCGATATCACAACGAAGGTAAAAGATATCGACATCAAGCCGGCACTTTCTGAGCAACCAAAGAAAAAAGAGACAAGATCTTCGGACTATGAACAGCTTTCTCTGTTTTCTTCCCCTGTGGAGATGACGATTGCCAACGAGTTAAAAACGATGGATCTGAATAATATGACACCGATCAAGGCAATGTTATACTTGCAGGAATTACAGGAACGTCTGAAACAGCAGTAACCGATGCCATTGTTTATGAACAACTATGAGGGTACATAACATATGATTAGAGTATTAGATAAAGCGACCATCGATAAAATTGCAGCCGGCGAAGTTATTGAACGTCCATCCTCTGTCGTAAAGGAGCTTTTGGAAAATGCCATTGATGCTGGCTCCACCGCAGTGACAGTTGAGATTAAGGACGGCGGAACTTCCTTTATCCGCGTGACCGATAACGGTTGCGGCATTCCAAAGGAAGAAGTGCGCATGGCATATATGCGTCATGCAACAAGTAAGATTGAACATGCGGAAGACTTAAATTCTATCCTGTCGCTTGGTTTCCGTGGTGAGGCACTTTCTACGATTGCAGCCGTCTCACAGACGGAAATGATCACAAAAACCGCGACCGACCTGACTGGAATCAAATATGTCATCCACGGTGGAAAGGAAATCGAATACAAAGATGTCGGTGTGCCAAACGGCACCACGATTGTTGTTCGGAATTTGTTTTTCAATACACCGGCACGTAAGAAGTTTTTGAAGTCTGCCATGACAGAAGGTTCCTATATTTTTGACCTTTTGACGCGAATTGCACTGTCACATCCGGAAATATCCTTTAAACTGATTGCAAACGGACAGACACGTATTGATACTTCCGGAAACGGAAAGCTGAAGGATACAATCTATCAGTTATACGGCAGAGATATCACTGCCAATCTGATTCCAATTGATTACACTGACGGTGATATTCATCTGTCTGGATTTATCGGCAAACCTTTTATCGCAAGAGGAAACCGTGGACTTGAAAATTATTTTATCAATCACCGGTACATTAAAAGCAACGTCGTAAACCGCGCGATTGAAGAAGGCTACCGTACCTTTGTGATGCAGCACAAATTCCCATTTACCGTGCTGTATCTGGATCTGCCACAGGAAAAATGCGATGTCAACGTCCATCCGACCAAGATGGAATTCAAATATGATAACGAGAAGAAGCTGTTTGAGGTCTGCTGTACAGCCGTAAAGCTGGCTCTGACACACAAGGAGATTATACCGAAAGAGGGAGAAAAACCAATTGCCACCCCTGTGATTTCCCACCCGGAGCAAAAACCAGCAGAGCCTTTTGAGGTGAGACGGGCACAGTCACAGACGATTCCACAGAAAAACGTCCGTGCCGGAAGCTACAGTCCGACCTACAAGATTCTGGAATCTCTTCGGAAATCAGAAGAGCAGGAAGCTTCCAAGAATGGGACACCGCTCCCGAACATCTCTGATATGGTTGCCGACGATGGCGTTGTATATGCACCATCTGCACAAGCACAGCAGCCGAACAAATCAACCACTTCAGCTCAGCCAATACAGCAGCAGAGCGGTTCAACAACTGCTCAGGCAGTACGGCAGAGCAATTACGCAGCAACCGCGTCTCAGACTGTGCAACAGAATAGTACAACGTCTCAGCCAGACAATTCTGAGCCAACACAGGTCCAGCCAGCGGAACCATCCAACAAGCCGGATCTGTCTAAGATGGACAAAAATTCAGCAGCCTACAAATACACGGTTGGCAAGCAGGAAACGCTCTTTGACGATGATTTTCTGACGGAAAAAGCGCGGCTTTCGCACCGTGTGATCGGTCAGGTATTTGAGACATACTGGCTGATTGAATACAATGACAATCTTTATATCATGGATCAGCATGCCGCACATGAGAAGGTAAAATACGAAGAACTGATGGAAAACCTCAAGAATAAACAGGTGTTTTCCCAGCAGCTCTTACCGCCTATGGTAATTACCGTTACCTATGCAGAGCGGCAGGCAATCTTAGATAACTTTGATTTGTTTATGAAAATTGGCTATGATATCGAGGAATTTGGCGGCAATGAATTCAAGATCAACGCAATTCCATCCAACCTTTTTGGTCTGCATGGACGGGATATGTTCTTAGAGTTTGTCGGCTCCTTGATTCAGAATTCCGGTTACATGTCGAATGATATTTTTGTCAAGAAATTATCTACTATGGCATGTAAAGCGGCAGTAAAGGGAAATATGAAGTTATCCTTTCAGGAAATTGATGCCTTGGTTGACAAGCTGCTCAGTCTGGAAAACCCATATACGTGTCCACACGGCAGACCAACCATCATCTCTATGAGTAAGACCGAACTGGAAAAGAAATTCCACCGTATCGTTTCATAATCCTTGCGGACGAACACACAAAATGAAACAATAACTACATCAATTATGACAAATACAGAAAAAAAGAATAATTTAATTATACTGACCGGTCCAACCGCAGTCGGAAAGACAGCGCTTTCCTTAAAGCTTGCAAACGATGTAGGCGGAGAGATCGTATCCGCCGATTCCATTCAGGTGTACAAACATTTTGATATCGGTTCAGCGAAGATCCTGCCAGAAGAAATGCAGGGCATCACGCATCATCTGATTGATATCTTAGAACCAAAGGACAGTTTTAATGTTATGGAATTCAAGAAATATGCAGAAGAAGCGATGGCTGGTATCTATGAGCGCGGACATATCCCGATCATCACTGGAGGAACGGGATTTTATATTCAAGCTCTTTTATATGATATTTCCTTTGATGAAGAAACCGAGGATGGCTACCGAAAAGAATTAGAAACCCTTGGAGACGAAAAGGGAAACGATTGTCTGCACACGATGCTTGCTGAATGTGATCCGGAATCCGCCG
>OGKD01001326.1_pt1 | contig 13646 bp, 10 predicted proteins | sample 1572371 | NCBI WGS metagenome assembly OGKD01 (sample SAMEA2582096, study PRJEB24529) | metagenome | biome: Human gut stool | place: China | collected 2011 | reverse complement strand
ACAGTACCAATATGGACGATTAGTGCAGCTATCCTCTCATGAAACCGTAGAATATCCTGAATATCTCACAAGTCTGGGTAGTAATCAACATACTTATAGCGCAGGCATATCGGTGTCTATCCCATTTGGTGACCTATTTAGCCGTGGCCAAAAGGTACGAGCTCGGAAAGCTCGTTTCCGGCAATTAGATTATGAATATGAGATCTCAATAGAAGAACGGAAATTAAAAATATTGGAAGCTTATAATAACGTATTGCAAGCTTTAGCTACTTTGAAAGCTAAATCAGACGCTGCTGCCCTTTACAACGCCCAAATGAAAATATCGGAACAAGACTTCATCAACGGTAAAATTGACATTACGACTTTGGCCATGGAAAGAGGACGTCGTTCTGGAGCCGTAATCTCTTATCAAGAGGGTAGAGCTACCTTACACAATGCGGTAACCCTATTAGAGATGCTTACAAATGTAAAAATCATAAATCGATAATTTATGGATATTACACTATACATATCCCGTTTTTTATATAGAATTCGTCACCAACTGATATTTGGAACGCTTATTGTAACAGCATTGGTTGCCTATTTCAGTCAATTCATGGAGAAAAAATACACCGTGACAACTTCGATCTACACAGGTATTACCTCCAACACGGGTTTAGATGAAGAGACAAAACCTGATTGGCAGGCAGTAAACAACACATATGATAACTTGGTTAATTTAACAAAATCAAGAGGAACCCTAGAAAACGTATCACTAAAATTATTAGCATTAAACCTAACACAAGGAAATCCTGAAATAGATAATCTCTATATAACAGCTGACAATTACAAGAAATTAACAGCATCTATACCTGAAGAAATAATAAATTTAATAGACACGGCTTCTCTCGATAACACTATAAACAGATTTAAAGAATATAAAAACAGTGATAGCCGCAATTATTTGCATGAATTGCTCAACGGAGGAGCTGCATTCTATAGCTACGCAGCTTTATCCAGCATAATTATTAGACGCCAAGGTAATAGCGATTTGATAGAGATAGCCTACACTAGCTCAGATCCCGGAATCACATGGAATACGGTTAAGTTAGTCAGCGAAGAAATGAAATATTCTTACGATAATTTAAAATATAAAACAGCAAATGATATCGTAAAATATTATGAGCAGGAATTGAATAAATTAAGGACAAAACTCAATCAACAAGAAAATGATCTTACAGATTATAACGTACAAAACAGCGTCATAAATTATACAGAACAAACAAAATCTATCGCAAACTCTTTTGCTGATTTTGAGAACCGTTACGAAGAAACACAACGAAGTTACGAGAGCTCAACCAAAATCATCAACGAGTTAGAGAAATACATGGAAGTTCGTACTAAACTTGTCAAAACGAATGAAGAGTTTATCAACGCATTGGAAGATGTTTCCCGCATCAGTGGTAAAATCACCGAGATAGAGACTTTCACCTCTGAAAACGCATTAAACAAGGATACAGAATTAACACGATATCAAGATCAACTGAAAGATGTCGAGAAGAGAATAGCATTACTGACAGATAAAATTAACAGCTATAAAGAAAGTAAAGAAGGAGTCGCTATTGACGGATTAGTACAAGAATGGTTGTCACAGACCTTGATACAAGTGAAATCCAAGGCAGACTTAGAGATTTTAAACAAAAGAAAGCACGATTTCGAGGAGCAGTATAAGAATTATTCTCCCATTGGGACTAAGATCAACCAGCAAGAACGAGAGATCAATGTCACTGAACAGTCTTATCTACAAGTTCTCCATGCCTTAAATATGGCTAAGATGAAACAGGTGAACTTACAATTAACCTCATCAAACTTAACAACTATCTCAGAGGCCGCTTATCCATTGTTTAGTGACAAAGGTAAGCGCATGTTTTTAGTCATAGCCGCTTTTATCGGTAGTTTAATTTTCATTATAGCCCTAAATTTGGTCATTGAATTACTAGACCGTACCCTCCGGGATGCAGAACGGGCTAAACGCCTCACAGGAATGAATATATTAGGAGCCTTCAACGGACGCAACTCCCAATTGAAATACAGGGGATTTGTAAAGACCTGTAACCGAATATCAGCCGCATACGCTTGCAATCGGTTGGCTCCTTATTTGCAAAAAAATAAGACTCTATACATAAATATATTAAGTATAGAAGAAAGAGAAGGGAAGACATTCGTTGCCAAATATTTTCAAGAACGTTGGGAAGAGCTAGGTTTCCAAGTACGATATATAAGGATCGGAGAAGAGATAAACATTGAATCGTCACTATTCACCACAGAAAATATAGAAGAGTATATTAAAGCCGAAAGTCAACCAGACATTGTATTAATCGAATATCCTTCCATTCAAGGAAACAGTGTGCCTCCACATTTGCTAAGCTCAAGTCAAGTTAATATTCTAATAGCTAATGTACGCAGAGTATGGAAAAATAGCGATAAGGAATTTGTTAGTTATTTGCGTGAGATAACTAAAAATACATCTTTGTATTTATACTTGAATAACGCCTCACGAGAAGCCGTAGAAGATTTCACCGGGCAATTGCCCCCTCAGACCTCCATGCGCTCTTTCACGAACCGTATGATGTATATGGGGTTAACCGCAACCAATTCGGCCATAAAATAGCGAAGCTCATGGATACTTCAAGAGAGATAAAAGAGGATTCTTCTTTCAATATGACCCTATTAATCCTTGTCATAGGACTAGTAGGAATAGGAGGAGCTTTACTATTTAATAACATCCCTCTTTTCGGGATGATAATAGCTTTGCCTTTGTTATGTATAACCTGTATCCTATTATTGAAATATCCTTGGTTCATACTATTTGTCATTTTTACGATCAACTATTTCATATTGGGTATTACCCGATATATTCCAATAGAAGGCATTAGCGTAATCATGGATATCCTATACGTAACAGCCTTAGTATTACTATCCATTCATGCGGCCCTTTATCAGAACATCGAATGGAAAAGAGCAATTCACCCCTTAAGCGTCATGTGCTGTATATGGATGGGATATTGTATCTTTGAAATCGCTAACCCCTCCGGAGTACTTGAGGCTTGGATATTATCAAGAGGACTGATATTCAATGGGTTTATCATTGTTATTATTACATCGTTATTATGCACTCGTTACTCTTTTTTAAAATCCTTGATATTTTGTTTATCCCTATTCACCCTTTTAGCTATAACTAAAACCTTCATGCAAAAATATATTGGATTTGACAGTTTCGAGACCAAATGGCTTAATGAAGGGGGAGCTACGACTCATATCATATGGTCCGGAGTCCGCTATTTCTCTTTTTTCACCGACGCTAGCAATATGGGGGCGAATATGGGAGCCGCCACTAAGTTCTTTGGGATCGCAGCATTCCACATGCGCTCCTATTTATGTAGAATATATTATTTAAGCATAGCTATCCTAGCCATTTATGCGATGTTCCTTTCCGGTACAAGAGGGGCCATGATCGTTCCATTAGCGGGATTGGCGCTTTATACATTCGTCAGTAAACAAACCAAAACCATTATCACAAGCTCGACCTTATTATTGCTTACTTATGTTTTTTTTGCCCTTACTACTATAGGAAATAGCAACGCTACCATCCGAAGGATGCGTACCGCATTCACCCCGACAGAAGACGCCTCATTCAATGTTCGAAAAGAAAATCAAAAGAAATTGGCATCCTACATGAAATACAAGCCTTTTGGAGAAGGGCTGGGATTATCAGGTGACAGGGCTGGAGAGAGAATATCAAAACGCTTTACCACCTCCATTCCAACAGATTCATGGTATGTCAAAATCTGGGTGGAGACAGGAGCGGTTGGCTTGACACTTTACCTAAGCATGATCTTTCTATCCATTGGATGGGGAGGATGGATCATAGCCATGCGGCTCAGAGATCCGGAGCTGAAAGGGCTACTGACAGGGTTACTTTGTGGCATATTCGGAATGTTTATCAATGCATACGGGAACTCTTTCTGGGGACAATTCCCGACAATGGTAATTTCCTTTACGGGACTTACTTTTATAATGGTAGGACCCTATCTAGATCAAGAAATACAAGAAAAAAAATCAACTGATTCAAATATAAAACACCATGATTGAGCAATTCTTTCAAATAGGAGAAAATTGGATAGACAAGGAGGAGTATCTATTTCAATTGATAGACGCCATCGTATTCCTATGTTTTATGGTATGCGTACTGTATTTATTCGTATTCGCCGTTTACTCTAAAAGGAAATCGACTTATAAATACCCTACGACTATGAAAAAATACCGTTTTGCGGCCTTATTTCCGGCCTATGGGGAGGATGAGGTAATTATAGACTCCGTCAAAAGTTTCCTTCAGCAAGACTATCCAAGAGAATTATATGATATTATCGTGATAGCCAACCAAATGCGTCAGGAAACCCTCGATAGGCTAAAGTCATTATCCGTAAAGATTATAAAAATGGAGAACCCACAAAGTACCAAAATAGAGGCCCTCAAGGCAGCCATCCGTTACATTGAAGAAGGAAAAACAAAATATGACAACGTGATTATCCTTGACGCCGATAATATCGTAAAAAACAATTATATAGAGAAAATAAACGATGCTATTTACGCAGGTTGTTCAGCCATACAGACGCATAGGGTAGCCAAGAACAGAGATAGCAGCATAGCGGTGCTCGACGCCGTTAGCGAGGAGATCAACAACTCTATTTTCAGGAAAGGACATACCCGCCTAGGTTTCTCGTCCGCCCTAAGTGGCTCGGGTATGGCTTTCGAATACGGTCTTTTCAAGAATATCATACAAGGTTGCAACGATATCGGAGAAGATAAGTACATGGAGCGAAAACTGTTACTCCAAAATATATATATCGAATATCTTGAAGATGTCTATACATACGACGAGAAAGTAAGAGGCAAGAAAGACTTCTATAATCAAAGACAGCGCTGGCTTGCCACACAATTCCACAACTTACTCTCAGGGATTCTCCAGATACCGGGAGCACTAATAAAAGGAAATTGGGACTATTGCGATAAATTATTTCAATGGATGATGCCCCCTCGTGTCTTATTGCTAGGGTTTATCACGTTAATTGCCGCCATCCTAAGTCCACTTGATATCATAATCTCCATTAAATGGTGGTTCCTCTTGATATGGCTAGGCATCACTTTTAGCGTAGCGGGTCCAGACTATTTAGTGGACCAAAAATTCAGGAAGGCGATCGCCAGTGTTCCCATCCTATTCTTCCTCATGTTCCTAAACACGTTCCGAATAGGGAAAAAGCATACATTCTCTCACACCAAACATTCTCCAAATCATGAAGATAGCCATTGAAGCCCAGCGAATTTTCCGTACGAATAAGCACGGGATGGATTTTGTAGCGCTCGAGAGCATTCGAGAGCTACAGAAAATCGACAAGGAAAATGAATATTTCATATTCGTAAGTCCGGGAGAAGATCATTGCCTAGAAGAAACAAGCAATACGCACATCGTGGAGGTAAAATGCCCCACCTACCCCCTTTGGGAGCAGGTGGCGTTGCCACGGGCTGTAGCCAAGATAAGGCCAGACCTATTGCATTGTACGAGTAACACGGCTCCGATTCATTGCCCCGTCCCATTGGTATTGACCTTGCACGACATCATCTTCCTTGAGCCCAAGCAGGGAGGTAATACATCATGGTACCAAAACATGGGTTGGCACTACCGACGTTTAGTAGTTCCCCGTATACTCCCTAAGTGTAAGAGAATCATTACCGTATCTCATTTTGAACGTGATCGGATTCGAGAGGCCTTATGTCTGCCCAAAGAACAAATCATGGCGATCTACAATGGATACAGCCAGCATTTTCATCCCCTATCAGGCATATCCGCCATCACCCATAAATACATTCATTCGGACGATTACCTTTTCTTCCTAGGAAATACGGACCCTAAGAAAAATGTACCCCGCACCTTGAAGGCATACAGTCTGTATCTCAAGCGCTCATCAAGAAAGCGTCCTCTATTAATAGCGGACTTACGCGAAGACAAGCTGGATATGATATTGAGAGAGCAGCATATAGAGGAAATCAAGCCTTACCTGTCTTACCCAGGTTACATCTCCAACAAGGATTTGGCATACTTGTACAATGGGGCCTTCGTCTTCCTATACACCTCCCTAAGGGAAAGCTTCGGTATCCCCATGCTAGAAGCTATGGCATGCGGTACACCCGTGATAACGGGGAATACCTCGGCCATGCCTGAGATCGCCGGAAAGGGAGGATTATTGGCAGATCCTTTCAACGAAGAAGAAGTAGCTTCCTTATTGCTGCGGCTAGAAGAAGATCAAGCATTCCATGATGAACAAATAAAATATGGATTACAAAGATCCCGATTATTCTCATGGAATCATACGGCTAGGAAACTATTGCAAGTTTATATGGAAGTCATTCAATCCTTAAAGAAATGAATATCAGCGATCTTAAACAAAAGATAAAGAAAAATGACAGATTAAAGAGAACGGTTCATTACTTAATAATGAATCAAAGAGGCTCTTGCCCTAGATTATGGGTTAAATGGTTTGTCAATCCATTTATGTTAACCTATGGAAAACGGAGCAAGATCAGAAGATCTGCTATAATGAATGTCAGTCCCATTAACTCATTCATACTTGGACAGGAAAGTATAATTGAGCATTACGTCACGATAGACAACGGGGTAGGCCACGTACACATCGGTGATCATTCACGCATAGGCATACATAATACGATCATCGGTCCCGTTTTTATTGGGAATCAAGTTATCTTGGCTCAGAACATCACTATATCCGGGCTCAACCATACATACCATGATATTTCTAAACCAATCGTAAAACAAGGCATAACTACCTCCCCTGTGATCATAGAAGATGAGTCTTGGATAGGAGCGAACACGGTCATTACCTCAGGCGTACATATCGGCAAGCACTGCGTGATCGGCGCAGGCAGTGTCGTCACAAAAGATATACCAGATTACTCTGTGGCCGTAGGCAATCCTGCTAAAGTTGTCAAACATTATGACCCATGCGGACAGCAATGGAAACGAACCCGATAAAAGGGATCAATGCGATTCCTCAAAATGATAACATTTCGCATAAAGACCGGCTATCTTATCGGGATGGAGATACTTGTCGGCATACCTCCGGTTCTTAGCTCCTAAATCGTCCAAATCCATGTTCATGGCAGAGCGAAGCATTGAATTGACAGACCCTTGATCCGAGGGGGAAAAGACCAAGTTCGCTGTCACCCTCAGTAATTCACCCACATTCCCGCTATCAGGGCCAACGACACCCCGCCCGAACAAGAAAGCCATCGGAACTACTCCGGAATTAAGGATAACGCAACGCTGTATAAAGACAACATCAGACACCGCAAAATAATACGGTAAATCCTCATCTGATATAATCCGCTCATTATTCTCCGTTCGTACCCCTAAAAGATGTAATAAACAACGTATTACGGACAATAAAGGCTTCGGATAACTCCCCGGAAGCATTCTTGGGGCCAGCAAGAGCTTCTTCCTTCGAGGCAAAGAGAAAAAAGCTTTCAACGTCATCCAGACCTCATCTCTCCTCCGGAATTTGCCAAACGCCGTAACCACAAAAGTCCTCCGGTCAATGCCCCAATATTCTCTTGCCGCCTCTCTCGTCAGAGTATCGTCATAAGCGCCCAGATAAATCGGATGAGGAATTAGGACATGCCTACAATCAGGATATAGACCGGCCATCTTGCCTAGACTATAGTTACCGAGGTGTACCATGCAATCGGCCATTCTCTCTACCACTCTATAGCAAGCTTGATGCAAAGGACTTCCATAATGAGGGGATAAGTTGTGGCACGTATAAACCCGAGAGCCCTTCTCCTTAAAATATCTCAGCCGGGTCTCCAGCCGCTTATCGATATCCACGTCATTCACATTCCATCCCACCACTTCCTCAGGCCAATGAATGTGGATGATATCATAAGACCGGGATGGATTCCAAAACTCATCAACTGAGCTGATAGCCTCTATTCCATGAACAGAAAGCCTCGTTCGAATCACGGGAACAAATAAATTATCCCCATTTTTCTCTTTATAGACAAATAGGACTCTCATTTAATTTTATTGTTTTAATGTAAAGGTATGTATTTTTATCGAAAATAAGGAACACCTCATGAATAATTTAAATAAAAAACATATATTTGCCTATTAGGAGAATAATACACCTCTACTAGAAAAATATGGCATCAATACAAAAAGAGTTGGCATCTGGAATAATCTATACAGCTATATCAAAATACTCAGGAATCATCATTTCTTTAGCCGTGGCAGGTGTACTGGCCCGGCTGATCGATCCAGAGGAATTCGGGGTCGTAGCGATCGCCACCGTCATCATTTCATTTTTCAGTATTTTCAGTGATTTAGGGATCGCTCCAGCTATCATTCAAAACAAGCATTTAACAGAGGATAAACTTAACGATATATTCTCTTTTACACTATGGACCGGGATAGGGATCTCCATTTTATTCTTCTTGTCATCATGGCCAATCTCCTTATTTTACAAACAGAGTTCATTGCTATCCATATGTCATTTATTATCTTTCAACTTATTCTTTGCCTCAGCCAACATCGTTCCAAACGCACTATTATTCAAGGACAAAGAATTTAAATTTATAGCATACAGGAGTTTATTTGTTCAATGCATTGGAGGAATCATAGCAATCTTAGCAGCTATATCAGGAGCTGGATTATATGCCTTAATTATCAATCCTATATTCTCAAGCATCCTTATATTCATTATTTCCATAAGAAAAAAGCCCCAGAAATTAAAATACACATTTGGATCAAAATCCATTCATGAGATATTCAGTTATTCCGCATATCAATTCATGTTTAATGTGATAAATTACTTCAGCAGAAACCTTGATAAATTATTAATAGGAAAGTATATGAGTATGAATTCCTTAGGATATTACGAGAAGTCGTACCGCTTGATGATGCTCCCGTTGCAAAACATAACACATGTCATATCACCAGTCATGCATCCCGTCTTCTCCAATTTTCAAGATGATCCGCTTAAATTAGCCCTCTCCTACGAGAAAGTCATCCGCATCCTAGCATTCATCGGGTTCCCATTATCAGTATTATTATGGTTTTGCGCCAAGGAGATTACGCTCATCCTATTCGGAGACCAATGGCTGCCATCCGTTCCCGTATTTCAGATCCTATCCTTATCCGTAGGCATACAGATCATCCTGTCCACCTCCGGCTCCATCTACCAAGCAGCCAACGATACGAAAAGCCTGTTCATATGTGGCGTATTCTCAGCCCTATTGAACGTATCAGGCATCCTCGCCGGCATATTCATATTCAAGAGCCTCGAAGCTGTCGCATGGTGTATATGTGCGACCTTCGCCATCAATTTCATACAATGTTATGTATGGATGTATAAAGTGACGCTAAAACGCAGCCTAGCGTCTTTAATCAGACAACTTATTTCCCCGGCTCCGCTCGTGGGTATATTGATAGTATGCCTATGGTCTATCCACCAATCATCCATTATATTACCGGAGCTGGCAAACTTGTTCATAAAAGCGGTTATTGCCGTTCTCGTCTCCTGCATATATATTCAATTGAGTGGCGTATATAACATAATTAACTTCCTAAAATCAAAGATAAAAAGATGAAAGCCCTATTCCTTATATTCCATGGATTTAACCCGGCGAACGGGATCAGCAAGAAGATACAATATCAAGTAGACGCTTTACAGGCATGCGGAGTGGATACAAGGCTTTGCTACATGCGAGAACCAGCTGGCAGGAAACTACGCATGATCGACTCCGAGATTTTACGGGATTACGGAACTGGCATAAAAGGCAAGATCCTTAAAAGAATCGAGTATTCCTCTATAGTGGAATACGTCAGGAAAGAAGGTATCGACCTCGTCTATATGCGCTCAGACAATAACGCGAACCCTTTCACGCTCCACATGGTATGGCAGATGCGTAAAAACCACGTGAAAGTGGTCATGGAGATACCTACATACCCCTATGACCAAGAATATATCGGTTTCTCCCGTAAGGCAACGCTGCTTATCGACAAATGCTTCCGCCATACGTTAGCTAAGCGGTTAAGCGGGGTCATCACCTTTTCCGATTACCAAACAATATTCGGTAGCCGTACCATACAAATATCGAACGGGATAGACTTCAAACAAATCAAGCTAAAGAAACACATAAACGACACGAGCCATGAGCTCCACTTGATCGGGGTGGCGGAAATCCATTACTGGCATGGCTTCGACCGCCTAGTAAAAGGCTTAGTCAATTATTACCAAGCAAACTCCGGATATAATGTATATTTCCACATCGTCGGCAATTTCGCGGCGAAACGGGAAGAGAACGATATTCTCCCACTCATCAAGAAATATAACTTAGAGAGATATGTGATCCTACACGGGATGAGACACGGGGAAGAATTGGATGAGCTCTTCGAACAGGCCGATATGGGCATAGGGAGCCTCGCACGCCATAGAAGCGGCATCACCCACATCAAAACACTGAAAAACAGAGAGTACGCAGCAAGAGGACTCCCTTTCATTTACTCCGAGATGGACAGTGATTTCGAGGGAAAGTCTTATATACTGAAAGCCAAAGCAGATGAAAGCCCGATCGAGATTCCCGCTATCCTGGAATTTCATAGGGGGCAAACGCTATCTCCCTGCCAGATCAGGGAGTCCGTCCTATCGCTTTCGTGGGAGAGCCAAATGAGTAAAGTATTAAGTGAAATTGATATAGAAAACAAAAAATAGAATAAGCCATGATTCCTAAAATCATACATCTCTGTTGGTTAAGTGGTGATCCATATCCACGGAAAATACAAGACTGCCTTGATAGCTGGAAAAAACACCTTCCTAGCTACGAGATCATTTTATGGGACACGAAACGTTTTAACATCCACGAAGTCCCATGGGTAGAGCAAGCGTTCAACACCAAGAAATACGCGTTCGCCGCCGATTACATCCGGTTGTACGCTCTTTACCACCATGGAGGAATCTACTTAGACTCAGACGTGGAGATACTGAAGAGCCTCGATAACTTTCTTGAGCTGCCCTATTTCGTCGGGGCGGAAACTTCCGGTACGATTGAGGCGGCCATATTAGGAGCCGAAAAAGGTTGTGACTGGATCAAATGCTGCTTGGATTATTATGAAGGACGAAATTTCATACGTGAAGACGGAAGTTATGATATCCGTATGCTACCGGAGATCCTGAACGAGACCATACTCCGTCTAAAGCCCGTCATAAACATGCCCAGCGGTAGCAATATCGACGATCTGAAGAAAAAAGACCTAGGAGAGGCTGTCTATGTCTTGCCCAAGGAATACTTCTCGCCTAAGGTATTCGATTCGAGAGAGGTATTCCTCACCCCTGAGACCCATGCGATTCATCATTACCAAAACTCATGGTTTTCGCATAAGGCTTTCGCCTACTACCGTACACGGACATTATTCATCAAGATATTCGGATACAAGGCCGTAAGGTCTTTGGAGAAGATGCTATTAAAACGATAATTATCATGAAATGGGCAAAAAAATACATATCCATATACAATCAACCCCTAGACAACGTCCATGAGGGGATCATTCAAGAAATCAAGCAAAAACTAGCGAAGGTACAAAGCGACGAGCCCGTGGTTACCGTATCCGTCATAGCTTACAATGAGGAGAGGCATTTATTGCCTTGCCTATGGGCGCTGAGTGAGATGAGATGCGAATATCCCGTGGAGATCATCGGCGTAAACAATGATTCATCCGATAGGACCGGTGAGATATTCCGTCTCGTAGGCCTCCCGCATTATTTGGAAAAACGACATAGTTGTGGATATGCCCGCCAATGCGGACTAGACCACGCACGAGGCAGATACCATATCAATATCGACGCAGATACCATGTACCCTCCCCTATACGTCCAGATCCTAGTAGATCATTTGCGGATTCCGGGAAACGTAGCCTGCTGCTCCTCATGGAGCTATATCCCGGATGAGCGACACTCAAGGCTCGACCTGTTCTTCTACGAGTTGTCACGGGATATCTATCTATACTTTCTATCATTCAAGCGCCCGGAACTAAGCGTAAGAGGGCTCGTTTTCGCCTATCATACAGAGCCGGCCCGGAGAATCGGGATTCGGGTAGATATAAAAAGAGGAGAAGACGGTACATTAGCCATGCATCTAAGAGAAGTAGGTAAGATCGTATTCATTCACGATCGCAAGGCGAGGGCCGTCACAGGGTACGGAACGGTGGGTCAAGACGGCTCCTTGCTCAATAGCCTAAAAGTAAGGGTATACAAAGCGTTAAGGAACATACACCAGCTTTTCACCAAACAAGAAAAGTATCAAGACGAGGAATCTAATTTAATTAAATAAGTAACATTATCATATAATAAGAGACGGGATATACCCCGTCTCTATAACAAACATAATTTTTTAAAGATAATAAATTCATTTTTAAGCAAAAGGTTACTCACCCCAATCTAGTCATAATAAAGAATCAAATTAATCATTTAAACCCACATTAGAAAAAATTATACCATGTTATAAAACAAAATAATTAACCAATAATAATGCTTGCATAAACCAAAACATAACCTTACCTTTGTAAAGAAAGTAGGAAATACAAATAAGTTGATTTAATGAGATACAAAATAAATAATTATTAATTCAAAAAAAGAAGGAAACGTTTCGTTTTCTATTCTTTTATTTTTATTATAAATACCTATTTATATCTTATATAGTGCGAAATGACGTTAAAAAGGGCATTCGAAAAATAGACACCTATTCAAGACAAACCACTATTTAACAGATTGTTAATCCTTAAACCCCCCATTCGATCGGGGGTTCGAAACTAGGTTCGATTCTTTATTTTCACCATTCAAAACAATACAAAGTACAATGAAACAGACAGTTAGCGTCAAAGAGTTAAAAAGTGGAGGTTACACACGTTTTCCGAGGTTATTTATCGACCTATTACTGCAAGATTACTATCCGAAGAACAAAACACGCCTTAAGATCGGCGTGTTCATATACATTTTCGGTAAACTAGCCAACAAGCCTTACAACTATCGATACGCCGGCGGCAAGCGGGTATCTATCTACGAGGGGCAGTGCATCATCCATATCACGACCATGGCCAGGGCATTGGGATGTTCCTTATACGCGGCGAGGAAAGCGCTGAACGAGCTGGCCGAGGAAAACATGATCCATAAGATCAAGGCAGGAAACGGCCTCGCCATCAAGGTACCCTTCTACAAGTCCCTCTTCATCAAGGAGGAGAAGATACAGAAAGATAACGACAAACAAGAACAGGAGTAAAGCATGGCAAACACGAGCAAAAACAAGAACGACCGCCCGGCGACACTGCCCGACGGCCTCGCCCTCCCGCAGGAGCAGGAGATCGAGAAAGCGATCTTATCGGGGCTTATGGCCTCCCACCGGCATATGCCCACGCTGGCGGCGCAACTGCTGCCGGAGATGTTCACGCTACCGCAAGTGGCGATGGCCTTCGAGGCGTACCTGAACATCTACAACCGGGGGGAGAGCGCCGACGCCCTCTCCGTGGAGAAGGAGCTGCGGAG
>OGKD01001318.1_pt1 | contig 13692 bp, 13 predicted proteins | sample 1572371 | NCBI WGS metagenome assembly OGKD01 (sample SAMEA2582096, study PRJEB24529) | metagenome | biome: Human gut stool | place: China | collected 2011 | reverse complement strand
GTATCCAGGAGGGCGTCAACGCCCTGGCCGGTTACGCCAACATCTTCCAGCGCAACGTGATGTCGTCGGGCGTCATTCCGCAGATTTCGGCCATCTTCGGCCCCTGCGCAGGCGGTGCGGTCTATTCGCCCGCGCTGACCGACTTCATCATTATGAAGAAGGAGACCTCGAACATGTTCCTCACCGGCCCGAAGGTCGTGAAGACCGTGACGGGCGAGGACGTGACGCAGGAGCAGCTGGGCGGCGCCCTGATGCACACCACCAAGTCGGGCGTGGCGCAGTTCGCCGTCGACACCGAGGAGGAGGGTATCGGGCTGATCAAGAAGCTGATCTCCTACATGCCGCAGAACAACATGGAGGACGCTCCGCTGGCCGTCTGCACCGATAAGATCACCCGTCTGGAGGATTCGCTCAACGAGATCATTCCCGACAGCGCCAACAAGCCCTACGACATGACCGAGGTGATCAAGGCCATCGTCGACAACGGCGAGTTCCTCGAATCGGCCGCAGGCTATGCCAAGAACATCATCACCTGCTTCGCGCGTTTCAACGGCCAGTCGGTGGGCATCATCGCCAACCAGCCCAAGTTCATGGCCGGCGTGCTGGACATCAACGCCAGCCGCAAGGCTGCGCGCTTCGTGCGTTTCTGCGACGCGTTCAACATTCCGATCGTGACGCTGGTGGACGTTCCGGGCTTCCTGCCGGGTACGACCCAGGAGTACGGCGGCGTGATCACCCACGGCGCGAAGCTGCTGTTCGCCTACTGCGAGGCCACCGTGCCGAAGATCACTGTGACGCTGCGCAAGGCTTACGGAGGCGCATACATCGTCATGTCGTCGAAGCACATCCGCGGCGACATCAACTACGCATGGCCGACGGCCGAGATCGCCGTGATGGGCGCCAGCGGCGCCGTCGAGGTGCTCTACGGCAAGGAGCTGAAGGAGCTGGCCGACAAACCGGAGGAGAAGGCGAAGTTCATCGCCGAGAAGGAGCAGGAGTACAACGACAAGTTCTCCAACCCCTACAACGCCGCACGCTACGGCTATATCGACGACGTGATCGAGCCGCGCAACACGCGTTTCCGTGTGATCCGCGCCTTGCAGTCGCTGGCTACGAAGCGTTTGCAGAACCCCGCGAAGAAACATTCGAACATTCCTCTCTAACAGACTGAAAAGATGACAATACTGACAGTTATGAACTGGGGATGGTCCGAGATACTCTGGGTGTCGCTGATCGGGTTCAGCCTGGTGTTTATCCTGCTAGTGGCGCTGATCTTCATTATGAAGGCCTTCGGGGCCTGCTTCCGGGTCCGTCCGGCGAGCGGCAGGAAGGTCGACGCCCAGCCGATGATCAGCGAGGAGGAGATCGCAGCCATCGCTACGGCGCTCAAGATCTACAAGGGCGCCCTGCACGACCGCGAGTCCGAGGTGCTGACCATTCTCAACATCAAGCGGGCCTATTCGCCCTGGAATTCGAAAATTCACGGTTTAACCCAGCTTCCCGACCGGAGATAGGACCCTGCGTCGGAACAAGACAACCCAAAAAAGAAAATGAAAGATTACTCTTTGAAAATCAACGGACATAATTACAACGTCCAGATCGACGACGTGAACGAGGCCTCGACGGTAGCGCACGTCGTGGTCAACGGCGTGGATTACGAAGTCGAGATCGAGGGCGCGAAAGCCTCGACGGTCTCCAAACCCCAGGTGTCCCCGGCCCCCAAGTCGGCCAACAGCGCCATGATCACTCCCTCGACGGCCACTCCTTCGCCGCGCATCGCTCCCGCGCCTTCGACGTCGGGTTCCAGCGTGAAATGCCCGCTGCCGGGCACCGTGTTGAGCGTGAAGGTGGCCGTGGGCGATACCGTCGCGGCAGGACAGACGCTCGTCGTGCTCGAAGCCATGAAGATGGAGAACAACATCGACGCCGACCGCGCCGGTGTCGTGAAGCAGATTCTCGTGCAGCAGGGCGCTACGGTCATGGAAGGCGACGTTTTAATCGTAATCGGGTAGGACTATGTGGAATGCATTGACTTCCAGCTCCAATTTCGTGCTGGAAAGCCTTGAAACCTTTGCCGAATCGACGGGCGTGGCCGGTCTTTTCGCCAATATGGGGTGGGGCAGTCTGATTATGATCTGTGTGGCCTTCTTTCTGCTGTACCTGGCCATCAAACATAAGTTCGAACCGCTGCTGCTGCTGACCATCGCGTTCGGCATGCTGCTGACGAACCTTCCCGGAGCGAACCTCTACCATACGGAACTTTTTGCCGGGGGGCACGTCCACTGGGATATTTTCGTCGCCCAGGCGGGACTCCTCGATTACCTCTATCTGGGCGTGAAGCTCGGCATCTATCCCTGCCTTATCTTCGTGGGCGTGGGCGCCATGACCGACTTCGGCCCGCTGATCGCCAACCCCAAGAGCTTCCTGCTGGGAGCCGCGGCGCAGATCGGTATTTTCCTCACGTTCATCGGCGCTTATGCGCTCGGGTTCTCGCCCGCCGAGGCCGGTTCGATCGGCATCATCGGCGGCGCCGACGGTCCCACGTCGATCTACCTGACCGCGATTCTGGCTCCCGAGCTGCTCGGCCCGATCGCCGTGGCCGCCTACTCCTACATGGCCCTCGTGCCGGTGATTCAGCCGCCGATCATGCGCATGCTGACCACCGAGAAGGAGCGTAAGATCAAGATGCGCCAGCTGCGTCCGGTGTCGAAGACCGAGAAGATCCTCTTCCCGCTGATCATCACCGTGATCATCGCGCTGCTGCTGCCGTCGGCCGCTCCGCTCGTCGGCTGTCTCATGCTGGGCAACCTGATGAAGGAGTGCGGCGTGACGGATCGCATCCAGAAGACTGCCGGCAATGAGCTGATGAACATCATCACCATCTTCCTGGCTCTGTCTGTTGGCTGCACCACCTCTGCAAACACCTTCCTGAACAGCCGCACCCTGTTCATCATCGTGCTGGGCCTCATCGCATTCTCCTTCGGCACCGCTGCCGGTGTTCTCTGCGGCAAGGTCATGTATGTCCTGACCGGCGGTCAGGTCAACCCCCTGATCGGTTCCGCTGGCGTTTCCGCTGTGCCTATGGCTGCCCGTGTTTCTCAGAAGGTCGGCCAGAGCGAGAACCCCTCCAACTTCCTGCTGATGCACGCAATGGGCCCCAACGTGGCCGGTGTTATCGGTTCCGCCGTCGCTGCTGGTATCCTCATCAACATCTTCGGCTAAGCATTTCCTGAGATCTCCGCTCCATCGTGGTATTGACCGCGGTGGGGCGGTTTTTTGTTTGCATTGTTTTTATGTACAACTTTTTTGAAATGTGATATACTATATTTTAAGTGATATATCCAGAAATGATTGAAAAGAACAGGTGAAACAATGGCAACAGATCTCGCACAACAATTCTGCGCTTTGCGTGATACGTATATTGAAAAGCAGTTCGGACGCCTGAACGATATGCAGCGGGAGGCGGTGTTCACCACCAACGGCCCCCTGCTCATCCTCGCGGGTGCAGGCAGCGGAAAGACCACCGTGCTGGTCAACCGCATCGCTAACCTCATCCGCTTCGGCTCGGCCCACGGCTCCAGGTGGACGCCCCGGGAGGTGACGGAGGACGATGTGAAAGTCCTGCGCACTGCCATCATGACCGGCACCGATGCCCCGTCGTGGCTGGACGGGATGCTGCGGAAGGACGCCGTCCGGAGCTGGAACGTCATGGCCATCACCTTTACCAACAAGGCCGCCGGTGAGCTGAAAGAGCGTCTGCGCCGGATGCTGGGCGGGGAAGAGGGCGACGAGGTGTTCGCCTCCACCTTCCACTCGGCCTGCGTCCGCATTCTCCGCCGCTGGGCCGAGGAGATCGGCTACCCCCGCAGCTTTACCATCTACGACAGCGACGACTCCCAGCGTGTCATGAAGACTGTGTACAAAGAGCTGAGCGTGGACGATAAGTTCTTCCCGGTCAAAAGCGCCATCAACCAGATGAGCCGCTGGAAAGACCAGCTCATCAGCCCCGCCGAGGCCCTGAAGACCCCGGCCCGGGATACGAAGGGCGCGCTTGCGGCCAAGGTCTACGCCGCCTATGAAAAGAAGCTCAAGGAGGCCGGAGCTTTCGACTTCGACGACCTCATCTACCAGACGGTCATCCTGCTGTCGGAGCACGAGGACGTACGGGAGTTCTACCAGAACAAGTACAAATATCTGCTGGTGGACGAGTATCAGGACACCAGTGTGGCTCAGTTCCGGCTCGTGAGCCTGCTCACCGGCCCGGAGAAAAACATCTGCGTCGTGGGCGACGACGACCAGAGCATCTACCGCTTCCGCGGCGCGACCATTGAGAACATCCTCAACTTCGAGCGCATCTATAAAGGTACCAGGACCATCCGACTCGAGCAGAATTACCGCTCTACGTCAAATATCCTGAATGCCGCTAACTGTGTCATCCAGCACAACACCGAGCGCAAGGGCAAGACCCTCTGGACGAAGAACGGCGAGGGCGACAAGGTGCAGGTCTACACCGCCGAGAACGAGCAGGACGAGGCCAGCCATATCGCGGACGTCATCGGCCAGCACCTCAAAGAGGGCGGACATCTGGCCGACCACGCCATCCTCTACCGGATGAACGCCCAGTCGGCCCCCATCGAAAGCTACTTCACCCGTGCGGGTATCCCGCATAAGATCGTGGGCGGCCAGCGCTTCAACGACCGCAAGGAAGTCAAGGACATCCACTCCTATATGTCCATCGTGGCGAACCCCCGGGACGATGTCCGACTTCGTCGAATCATCAACGAGCCTGCGCGCAAAATCGGTGCAACGACCATCGAAGTCATCGCGGATTTGGCGGCTCAGCAGGGCATCAGTATGCTGGATGTCATCTCCCATGCCGACCAGTACGCCAAGCTCAGCCGCGCCATCGCGCCGCTGTTCAAGTTCTGGGACATCTACCAGAAACTGCAGGAATCGCTGGAAACGAAGACGCTGGATGAGTTCGCTTCCGATGTCATCGAGATCACCGGCTACCGCGCCATGCTGGAAGCTGACGCCGCCAAGGGCCACGAGGATGCCGCTGACCGTCTGCAGAACCTTGGCCAGCTGGTCAACAACGTCAAGAGCTACTGCGACCAGCACGGCGAAGAGGCTTCGCTGGAAGGCTATCTGGAGGACATCGCCCTCATCAGCGACATCGACAGCTACAATGAGAGCGCCGACCAGGTGGTGCTGATGACCATCCACTCGGCCAAGGGCCTTGAGTTTCCCTATGTATTCCTCATTGGCATGGAAGAGGGCGTCTTCCCCAGTGAGATGAGCAAGTATTCCGAGGCTGACCTCGAGGAGGAGCGCCGTCTGGCCTATGTCGGCATCACCCGCGCCAAGAAGGAGCTTTACATCTCCAACAGCGTCACCCGGATGCTCTATGGCCGCACCCAGCGCAACGAGCCCAGCCGTTTTCTCCGGGAGATCGAGCCGGAGTACATCGAAGAGACCCGCAGCCCGGTGCTGGAGCAGCGCTCCCATTTGGGCGGCTGGGGCAGCGGTTACGGCAGCGATACCGTGCCGGGCGGTGCGTCGGGCTACTCCGGCCCCTCCGGCTGGGGGCGTGCGGCCTCCGGTTACGGCTCGGGCTATGGCAGCCGCAGCGGCTATCTGAATAAAGAATATAACGCACCGATGTCCAATAGCCGAGGCTTTGGCTCCGATCACGCGGGCCGGGGAAGTGCTTCGTCGAGCTATGGCGGCTACGACTCCGGTTCGGGAAGCAGCGGCTTCGGCTCTGGCTATGGCCGTCCGGCAGCGCCCAAAGCGCCGGTCAAACCCGCAGGCGGCGCTGTGACGTCTTCGCCCCGTCCGGCAGCGGCATCCACCGGCCCCAAACACTATGAGCCGGGCGACATCGTGGAGCACAAGGTCTTCGGGCGCGGCAAGGTGCTGAAAGTCAAGCCCGCCGCCGGCGACCAGATCGTGGAGATCAGCTTCGAGAAGGTGGGCGTGAAGAAGACTATGGCCAACTTTGCGCCCCTTGTGAAGATAACGACGGAGGAATGAGAAAAATGATGACTGTCCGATTGATAGCACATACGCCGGAGCCGGAGAAGGTCGTGGCGGCCGCGGCGAAGCTCTGCTACTCCGACGCCCACATCACCGACCTGCTGGACGGGCTGGATGAGGAAAAGACTGCCCGCTTCCTGACCATGCTCAGCGATCTGGGCCACGCCAGCCCCATCGAGCACGCAAGCTTCACCTTCGGCATCGAGGGAGTCAGCCGTACCCTGCTGGCCCAGATCACCCGCCACCGCATCGCGTCCTTCAGCGTCCAGAGTCAGCGGTACGTCCGTCTGGACGATTTCCGCTACGTCATCCCGCCCGAGATCGAGGCCATCCCCGAGGCAAAGGCGGCGTTCATCGAGAGCATGAACGAGGACGCCAGGCGCTACCTCGACCTCGTGCAGAAGCTGGAGGAGGGCCACACCGCCCGCCTGATGGCCGAAGGTCTGCCCGAAAAGCAGGCCCGGGCCAAGGCTTCCAAGCAGGCCAACGAGGACGCCCGCTTCGTGCTGCCCAACGCCTGCGAGACCAAGATGGTGGTGACCATGAACGCCCGCAGCCTGCAGAACTTCTTTCACCTGCGCTGCTGCAATCGCGCCCAGTGGGAGATACGGCAGCTGGCCGAAGAGATGCTGCGGCTGGTCTACCCGGTGGCACCCCATATCTTCCGCACCGCCGGCCCGGCCTGCGTGTCCGGCCCCTGCCCGGAGGGCAAGATGTGCTGCGGCCGCACCGCCGAAGTCCGCGCCCGGTACGCCGCGCTGAAAGGGGAGAAGGCAGAATGAGCAAGGGCAGGCTTCTTGTCATCGAAGGGCTGGACGGCTCCGGCAAGGCCACCCAGGCAAAGCTGCTGGCCGCCCATCTGGCCGAGAGCGGTCGAAGGGTGATGGAGATCACATTCCCGGACTACGAGAGCGATTCCAGTGCGCTGGTGAAGATGTACCTCTCCGGTCAGTTCGGCGACAAGCCCGACGACGTCAACCCCTATGCGGCGTCCAGCTTCTATGCGGTGGATAGGTACGCCAGCTATAAGACCAGGTGGGGCAGCTTCTACGAGGCGGGAGGCATCGTCATCGCCGACCGCTACACCACGTCGAACGCGGTGCATCAGTGCTCCAAGCTCCCGCCGGAGCAGTGGGACGATTTCCTCCGCTGGGCCTTTGACTACGAATACAGGCTGCTGGGCCTGCCCGCGCCGGACGCTGTGGTGTACTTACAGGTAGACCCCGCCGTGAGCCAGAAGCTCATGACCGGCCGCTACCACGGCGACGAGAGCAGGAAGGACGTCCACGAAAAGGACATCGAATATCTGGCCCGCAGCCGCCGTGCCGCCGAGTACTGCGCAGAGCATCTGGGCTGGGCCACCGTCCATTGCACGGAAAATGGAGCCATGCGCACCATCGAGGATATTCAGGCCGAGGTGCGGGCTCTGGCGGAAAAAGAACTCGGATAACCGCGAAAATGGGAGGGATACTATCAATGTATCGTTTGATGCAGCCGTCGGATGAGGCGGCAGTCGTGGCACTGTGGCAGAAAGAACGCGGCGACAGCGCCGAGTTCATCAAGACTGCTCTGGAAAAGTTCGCCGGGGCGGAAAATATCTACGTCGCTGAGGAAAATGACGAGATCGCCGCTGCGGCGCTGGCGGTCCCCGTCACCCTCAAGGGACGCAGCGGCAGCTACCTCTACGGCCTCTGCGGGCAGGGAAGCCTGCTTCTGGCAGGACTCGTGGACTGTCTCTGTGCGCAGCAGAAGCTGCGGGGTGCGGGCTTCACCGTGGCCGTTCCGGTCGGACAGGAGCAGGCCGCGCTGCTGGAAAACAAGGGTTTCCAGCGGGCTTTTGCCCTCCGCTGCCTGCCCCGGGAGGTGTCCCGCAACCTGTGGAGTCAGGCGGAGTTTGACTCCGTGACGGCCCGCAAGCTCTGTGAGCTGCGGGAGCGCTTCTATCCCGATACCGTCCAGTTCCCGCCGGAGCAGATGGCCGTCGTGCTGACCGACCTCTACGCCCGGGGCGCGACCATCGTGTCCAGCGAGAAGGGCTACGGCATCTACTTCCGCCGGGAGGACACCCTCTATTTTGTGGAGCTGATGGCCGAAGACGACCGATCCGCCGAGGTGCTGATGGAAGCGGCCCGGGAGAAGGAAGTCATCGTGGAGCGCGCCGTCATCACAGTGGGTGCGGCTCAGAACCTTTTCCTCGGCGAAGGCACCCGGCAGGACTACGGCATGATACGGTTCGACGCGGAGCCTTTCGATGTAGAAGAAAGCTATATGCGGCTGATGATGGAAAGCTGAACGGAATGGTAAAGGAGTGTGTACATGGCACACGATGCAAAACATAAAAAAAGCAGAAAAGGCGGCGCAGCGAAAATGATTCTGATCGTGCTGCTGATCCTGGTACTGGCGGCGGGCGGCTGTCTGCTGGCCATCCGAAAAGAGATCAACGGCAGTGCTTCCGCTGGCGAACCGGTGAGTGTGAGCATCCAGCAGGGCAGCGGCGTGGCAGCCATCGCCCAGAAGCTCAAGACGGCGGGCGTCATCAAGTACCCCCACGTCTTCCGCTGGTATGCAGGCAAGCAGGGCGCGGCAGGCAAGCTCCAATACGGCGAGTTCGACCTCGCCCCCGGCAGCTCCTACGACGACATCATCGAGGCGCTCTCCGCCTACGCGAAAGCCGACAGCGTCCGGCTGACCTTCCCCGAGGGCACGACGGCCATCGCCATTGCGAAAAAAATGGAGGATGCCGGGCTGTGCAGCGCCGAAGACTTCCTCAAGGAGGCCAACACCGGTGATTTCAGCCAGTACAGGTTCTGGCAGTACGTCCCCGACGACAAGGACGCCCCGGACCGCTTCCTCAAGTGCGAGGGTTATCTTTTCCCGGATACCTACGATTTCATGAAGGATGACACCGTCCATCATTACGTTGAGACGTTCTATTCTCACTTCGACAAGCAGATCACCGATGAGATGTATGCCGAGATGGAAAAGCAGGAGATGACCCTCTCCGAGGTGGTCACTCTGGCGTCCTTCGTGCAGGAGGAGGCCGGCAACGATCAGGACGATAATGTGGCGCAGGTGTTCCGCAACCGTCTGGCCGAGGGTTCACCCTACCCCAAACTGCAGAGCAACACCTCCAGCTACGTCCAGAGCGACGCCGACAACAACTACCTCTGGAACTGGGTCGCGCCCTACTACGGCGGCTGGGACAGCATCCCGGAGAACATTCTGGAGGCCTACGACACCTACGCCTGCACCGGCCTCTCCGCCGGCCCGATTTCCAACCCCGGCATCGCGGCCATCCGTGCGGCGCTTGACCCGCAGCCCGACGATGAGGTGAAAGACGCCTATTTCTTTGTCACGGACCTTGCTGGTCGCTACTACTACGCCCGCACCTACGCAGACCATCAGAAAAACTGCGATGAGGCGGCGAAAGTAAATAAAAGTATGAAGTAAAAGAGGAATATCATGTTACAGATACCGGAACTTCTGGCTCCGGCGGGCGACCTCGAGCGCCTGCGGTATGCCATCAACTACGGCGCGGACGCCGTTTACTGCGCTCTGCCCGAGTTCGGGATGCGCTCTGCACCCACCAACTTCACCCCGGAGCAGCTGAGCGAGGGCGTCATCTATGCCCACGCCCGGGGCCGCAAGGTCTACCTGACCATGAACACCCTGCCCACCAACGAGGAGGCTGACCGTCTGCCTCAGGCCATCAAGGACGCTGCCGCCGCCGGTGTGGACGCCTTCATCGTGGCCGACCTCGGCGTGTTGGACGCCTGCAAGACGTTCGCGCCCGACATCGACGTCCATATGTCCACCCAGACCGGCATCACCAACTGGGCCGCTGCCCGCGCCGCCTACAATATGGGTGCGAAGCGGGTGGTGTTGGCCCGGGAGATGACCCTGCAGGACATCGCCACCCTCCGCGACAAGACCCCGCCGGAGCTGGAAATCGAGGCTTTCGTCCACGGCGCCATGTGCATGAGCGTCTCGGGCCGCTGCCTGCTCTCCAACTACATGGCAGGCCGCGACGCAAACCGCGGCCAGTGCGCCCAGCCCTGCCGCTGGAAGTACTATCTCAGCGAGGAGACCCGCCCGGGCCAGCTCTATGAGATCGGCGAGAACGAGAACGGCAGCTACATCCTCAACGCCAACGATATGTGTACCGCGCCCTTCCTCGACCTCATCTGCAACGCGGGCGTGGACAGCCTCAAAATCGAGGGCCGCGCCAAGACTTTCTATTACGTCGCCAGCGTGACGGCGGCCTACCGCCGCGCCCTCGACCAGTATCTGGCCGACCCGATGAACGAGAACTTCGAGCTGCCGGAAGAGGTTTTGGATGAGCTGACCCGCACCAGCCACCGCCACTATTCGCCCGGCTTCTACTTTGGCCGGGAGCAGGCCCGTCAGGCCACCGACAGCGCTACTTACATCCGCGAGTGGGAGTTTGTCGGTACGGTGGACGGCTGGGAGAACGGCGTCGCCAGCTGCCAGCAGCGGGGCAAGTGGAGCCTCGGCGACACGCTGGAAGTGCTCTGCCCGGATGGCCGCAGCATCCCGCTGGACCCCGCGTGGATCAAGAATGAGGCCGGTGAGCTGGTGGAGTCCACGCCCCACGCGATGGAGCGCTATACCATCCCCACCCCGGAGCTGCCGCCGATGAGCCTGCTGCGCCGGAAAGTCTAAACATGATAAAAGCCGACGGTCATTCGTTGAATGGCCGTCGGCTTTTATCGTATATTTCTATTATTCAGGCTTGACCTGCAGCTCCTGCTCGCAGTAGATGCAGCGATACTTGCCGTTGGAGCTCAGCTCGAAGATCTGGTCGCACTCTTCCTCGATGGAGGAGATGCAGCGGGGGTTTTTGCACCGCACGATGTTGACCAGACGCTTGGGGGGCTGGGGCTTTTCCTTCTTGACAGCCTTGCCGTTCTCGATGATGGTCACGCTGATGTCGGGGTCGAGATAGGCCAGCACATCGAGGTTGAGCCAGGATGCGTCGCCCTCCACCTTGATGATGTCCTTCCGGCCCGACTCTGCCTTGTGGCTGCGGGCGTTCTGGATGAGGGCCACGCTGGCGGTGCGGTTGCCCTTGATTCCCAGCAGGTCCATCAGGCCGATGGCCGTGCCTGCCTTGATATGGTCGATGACGATACCGTTCTGAATTTCATCAATGTTCAGCATCTCAGTTGCCCTCCTTTTCAGCCTTGGGGTCCTTGAGGCCCAGCAGCGTCATGATCAGCGCCATGCGGACGTAGACGGCGTTCTGCACCTGCTCAAAGTAGGCAGCGCGGGGGTCGTCGTCCACTTCCAGCGTGATCTCATTGACGCGGGGCAGGGGATGGAGCACGGCCATGTCAGGCTTGGCAAGGGCCATCTTCTCTTTGGTGAGGATATAGCTGTTCTTCAGACGGACATAGTCTTCCTCGTTGAAGAAACGCTCCTTCTGGACGCGGGTCATGTAGAGGATGTCCAGCTCGGGCATGGACTCCTCGAGGCTGCGGGTCTCCTTGTAGGGGATATGGTTGGCCTCGAGCACGTCGGTGATGATGTAGTCCGGCACCCGCAGCTCCTCGGGGCTGATGAGGACGAAGCGGATGTTCTCACAGCGCGCCATGGTCTTGATGAGGGAGTGGACGGTGCGGCCAAACTTGAGGTCGCCGCACAGGCCGATGGTCAGGTCGTTCAGACGGCCCTTGCGGCGGCGGATGGTCATCAGGTCGGTCATGGTCTGGGTCGGATGCTGGTGTCCGCCGTCGCCTGCGTTGATGACAGGGATGCGGGAGTACCGGCTGGCCCGCAGCGGTGCGCCCTCCTTGGGGTGGCGCATGGCCACGATGTCGGCGTAGCAGGAGACGACGCGGATGGTGTCGGCCACGCTCTCGCCCTTGGATGCACTGGAGACGTTCTCGCTCGGGAAGCCGAGGACATGTCCGCCGAGGTTCAGCATCGCGGCCTCAAACGAAAGACGGGTACGGGTGGACGGCTCGTAGAACAGGGTGGCCAGCTTTTTGTGGGCGGCCACGTCCTGATAAGCAGCAGGGTCGGCGCAGATGCGGTCGGCCAGGTCCAGCAGAGAGGCGATCTCCTGCTGACTGAAATCCAACGGATCGATTAGATGACGCATATTCTTTTGTTTCCCTCCGTCAAAGAAGCTTTCGAAGAATCGAGAAGTCGAAGAAGTTCGTGTAGTAGCTCAACGAACGCATGACGGGATGGCAGAGCCGGTTGTAGCATATCTCATCCAGCAGAAGCATGGCCTCGCCCGGGGCCAGACGCATGGCGGCCCGGATGGGCTCGTCGCCGCAGCTGGCCTTGAGGTGGGCCACATTGGAGGCCACCTGCTGGCGGCACTCCCGCTCCAGAACATCGAATACGTCACCCGACAGGTCGATGCGGGTGTAGTCCCGGTTCCCAAACAGGGCGCGGGGCAGGTAGTCGATGGAGTAGATGACGGGGGTGGTGTCGGCGAGGATGCGCTTCTTGATGCAGATGACATCGTCGCCGGGCTCGATGGCCAGATCACGGGCCAGTTCTTCGCCTGCGCGGACGGGGTAGATCTGGATGCCGTCGGCGTGGGGGTAGCTGCCAAAGCTGCGGATGAGCGGGTAATACTCCAGCTTCTGGTCCAGTCGGCTGCGCAGGTTCAGGACACTTCGGTTGACCACTGTGCCGATGCCGCGCACCCGCTCGATGTAACCCGCACGCTCCATCTCGCTCAGCGCATCGCGGATGACGGTGCGGCTGACGCCGAGTTCGGCGGCAAGGTCTACCTCAGCGGGCAGACGGTCGGTCTGCGCATAGCGGCCTGTGCGCAGTTCCTCCAGCAGAGCGCTGACGATGCGGTCGCTGATGACAGCACCACCCAGGCGGCTGGAGGGGGATAAGCTGGAATCTCTCATGGTTCGTTTCCTCCGGTACACGGGCAGGGCGGCCCTGCCTGGACTTCCGAAAAAGCTGTGCCTGAGCACAAAAACTCTTCCTGCAAATATTATAGCATAAATTGACAACGATTCAAACGGCATTTATACTGGAATCAGCCGGAAAGTATGATTTTATTTTGGAGGGATAGAGCAAGAATGGAAGTTCTTCTGCACAAAGTGTACGGCCGGCCCGCAAGCCGCACCATGACCCTGCGCGCTGCCGGGCCGGAGGATGCCGCCGCCTTTTACGCCTTGCAGAACGAGGTGCGGGCCGCGATGCCCCACCCGGAGCAGTTCGTACCCGACACGCTGGAAAACATCGCCCGCTACCTGAAAGAGGATCTGTGCATCGGAGGGTGGGACGGCGGGCGGCTGGGGGCCTACTTTATCCTGCGCTACTGCGGGCAGGACGCGCACAACTATGCCGCCTTTATGGGCATCCCGCGAGAAGAGTGGGACGGCTGGGCCAACGCCGACAGCGCCATCGTCCACCCCGACTACCGGGGCAACGGTCTGCAGCGGAAGCTGCTGGAAGCGGCGCTTGCCCTGCTCCGTCCCGGCATCGTGGGCATCGGGGCCACCGTCAGCCCGGAAAATCAGTACAGCCTCAACAATGCCTTGGCCAGCGGCTTTGAAATCGTCTGCCGCCGGGAGATGTACGGCGGGTATGACCGGTATCTGCTGGCGAAGACCCTTCGGTGACACTGCCCGGGTTGCGGCTCCCAGCGTCTGC
>OGKD01001317.1_pt1 | contig 13710 bp, 13 predicted proteins | sample 1572371 | NCBI WGS metagenome assembly OGKD01 (sample SAMEA2582096, study PRJEB24529) | metagenome | biome: Human gut stool | place: China | collected 2011 | reverse complement strand
ACCATGCTTTTCAGATTTTGGGTGTTTCCCGACTGCACATTTCTTGACATTTCCATCCCTTGGTTTTATCTATGCGAAAGGAGGCGTAATGCCGGAGCAATACACCTATCAAGTGGGGAAAATCCATTTCATCGTTACCCCGGTCTATAAGGACAAGAGAACGGGTGAAACGATGAAAGACATTCTCCTAAAACTCATGCTGGCGGATTTGGAAAACGGCGACATCCTTAACACGGGCAGCAGTCGGAGGTACAATATACTTGGAAATACTGATTGCCCGACACCCGAGGAAGGAGGCTATTTTGAAACTGTCGGGTAATCACAATTTTGGCACCGCCGCCCTTTACTGCCGGCTGAGCCGTGACGATAACATGGACGCCGAGTCCAACAGCATCCAAAATCAAAAGAAGATACTCCAAAAGGCAGCAAAAGAAAAAGGTTATATAGACACCCTATTTTTCGTGGATGATGGTATTACAGGCACTACTATGAAGCGCCCTGGCTTTCAGAAAATGATAACCGCCATCGAAGCCGGGTATATCTCCGCGGTTTTTGTCAAAGATCTGTCCCGGTTGGGCCGTAACTACATAGAGGTCGGTAGGCTGACGGAGGAATTTTTCCCGCAGTACGATGTGCGCTTGGTTGCTGTTTCTGACGGTGTGGACAGTGACGAGGGGGACAACGAATTTACCCCATTCCGCAATATCATGAACGAGTGGTATGCGAAAGACATCTCGAAAAAGCGGAAAATCGTCAATAAGATGAAAGGAACCGCGGGCATCCCGCTGTCCCAACCGCCCTACGGGTATATCAAAAACCCGGACGATCCCCAGTTTTGGGTGATTGACCCGGAAGCCGCTGATGTAGTGCGCCGTATCTATGATATGGCCTTGGAGGGGTATGGACTGGCGGAAATTGCAAACGCTTTGGGCGCGGATGGCATCGTCAATCCCACCTACTATTGGCGGAGCAAGGGCGTCAACCGCAGTGGCTCCAAAAGCACGCTGGAGCCTACCAAATGGGGACATACCACCATCAAAAAAATTCTCACCTTGCAGGAATACTGCGGCGATGTCATCAACTTCAAAAGCTACTCAAAGTCCTATAAAATGAAACGTCGCATTGAAAATCCCGAGGAAAACCGAGCTATCTTTCTCAATGTCCACGAGCCGATCATTGACCGGGCCACATGGGAAAAGGTGCAGGCCATGCAAAAAGGTACACGCCGTAAGAAGCCTACTGTTACCCAAGAGCCGAGCGTGTTCTCCTGGCGGCTGAAATGCCCCGAGTGCGGCGGTAATCTCAACTTCCACTTCAACCAGAAAAACCACGACATCAAGTATTTCAGCTGTCAAAACCACAATTCTGGTTTGCGGAAATGCTCGGCAACACATTACATCCGTCTGGATTTTCTGGAGCAGGTGGTGCTGTATGAGGTCAACCGTCTGGCCGCCTTCGCCTACGAGTACGAACACGACTTTGTAAAAGCCATGCTGGGCCGTTCCGCAAAGGTTGCTGAAAATGATCGGACGAGAAAACAGCGGGAACTAAATGCCTTGCTGACCCGTGACAAGGAACTGGATATGCTCTTTGAGCGGCTGTATGAGGATAACGTAGCGGGGAAAATCGACGATGCCCGGTTTGCCAAGATGTCAAAGCGGTACGAGCAGGAGCAGGGCGAGAACGCCGGGAAAATCAAAGCCCTGCGGCTGGAACTAAAAAAGATCGAGGGGCAGCAGATGGATATGGAGGACTTTCTGCAAATGGTGCGGCGGTACACCCACGTTACAAAAATCACCCGGCGTATGGTGTCCGAGCTGATTGACCATATCGACGTGTACCATGCGGAAAAGCAGGACGGTGTCACCAATCAACGGATTGTCATCCACTATAACTGCATCGGGGCCTTTGAAGTTCCAGACCGCAAGAAGATCCCGGAGGCTGACATCATCATGGAAACGAGAAAAGGCGTAGCAGTCAGCTACGCCCCATCCCAAGTCGCGGTATAAACTTTTTCGCAAAAGAAAATGCGGAGTATCATCAAAAGAACTTTTCAGATCCTTTAATGATACTCCGCATGGTCCCCCGACCGATTGTAAATCCGAACTCTCAATGTCAGTAAAATCAAGCCTTTCCTCGCCCTCCTTATAGTTAAAGGTAATCAAAATGTAATCGTCAAAGACGGTCACGGAGTTTACAAAGCTGTCAATAAGCCTCCGCCGTTCTTCCAGCTTGGACACATCCAGGGTACGGAAACGGCAAATCCAGTATGTCACATCCTCACGGGTCAGCATGGGGTGTTTCATTTCCTCCTGGATGATTTGCAGCTCTATATCCGCTTTCCTGTCCTCCAACTCGTCAAGCCGCTGTTTGGTGGAGGCGTTTATAATCCCCATCTGGATAGCGTTCAGCATATTGGTGATACCTCGCTCTGTTTCCTCCAACTGGTGCCGGAGTGCCGGGAGGACGCTGCTCTCTCTGGTCTGAATGTCCATCACGGTGTCGGCTATGTACTCCACAAAATTATCGTCCATTACCTTTGCCATAACAGCGTTGACAACAGCGTTTTCAATGGGCGTTTTCCGTATGCTCTTGTGCTTGGCGTTGCAGCTTTTTTGTTTCTTGGTGTTTACACAGCGATAATAATGGTATTTCCGGCCCTTGCTGGCGCTGGTGCCGCTCTCGCCAACCATCATGGCCCCGCAGGTGCCACAAAACAGCTTTGTGGTCAGCAGATAATCGTCCTCGGCCTTGTGGCGGGCCGGGGCTTTTCTGTTTGCCGCAAGCCGTTTTTGCACCCTGTCAAACAGGTCTTGGGGGACAATAGCGGGGATACCGCCGGGGGTGACAATTTCCCGATAGCTGTATTCCCCGATATACTTCCGGTTTTTCAGCAGACGGGCCATAAAGTTCAGGTCAATCTTTTTACCTCGTACCGTTGTAACGCCCTTTTGCCGCATTTCCTCCATGATTTCCTTCATGGTGGCTCCCTGGTCATACCGGGTGAATATTTCCAGCACCACGGGGGCGGTGCGAGGGTCAAGCTGGTACTGCATATCCTTGTCTATAACATAGCCGAAGGTGGGCGTACCGCCGTTATACTTGCATTTCAGAGCGTTTTCCGTATGGCCCCGGATAACCTTCTCGGACAGCTCAGCGGAGTAGTATTCCGCCATACCTTCCAGCATACTTTCCAGAATGATACCCTCCGGCCCCTCGGAAATGTTTTCCGTAGCAGAAAGCACCTTGACGCCATACTTCCGAAGCTGGGCCTTATAATGGGCGCTGTCGTAGCGGTTCCGGGCGAAACGGTCTAACTTCCAGACAATGACCACATCAAACAGGCCCTTGGCGCTGTCCTTCACCATGCGCTGGAAGTCCGGGCGGTTGTCGGTCTTGGCGGACAAGGCCCGGTCAATGTATGTCCGCAAAATGGTAATGTCGTTTTTCACACAATAGGCCGTACACTCCCGAAGCTGGCCCTCAATGCTTTCCTCCCGCTGGTTGTCGCTGGAATACCGGGCATAGATCACCGCTTTCATTCCTCGTTCGCCTCCTCTGTCATAATCCGAAGCAGCGCCTCTTTCAGACGCTTGTTGACGGGCGCTTGCGGGTCAAAGCACATTTCTATAAATTCCCGCATTTCCTCGCTCTGTTCCATCTTTTCTTTAAGCGCCTGGGGCTTGTAGTCGTACAGCTTGCCCCGTGGCTCGTCTGTACGGCAGTAGAGATAATCCATAGACACATCAAAATAGTCAGCGTACTTCACAAACATCTCCGGCCCTGGGACGGCTTGGCCCTGCTCGTATCGGTTGATACTGGACTGCTGTGTGCCGAGTATCCCGGCAAGTTTCGTCTGGGACAGACGGACACCCACACGGAGGGCTTTTAGGCGTTCACCAATCATTTCTTTCATTCTGCGGGCCTCCTTTTTCTGTTGATATAAGACTATCGCAAATAAGCATATTAGTCAACTCCTTATTTTGTTTCCTCGTAAATCCCAGTATTGAACCGGGGTGTCAGCCAGCCTGCGGCTGACACCCCTTGATAACCGAAAAGCCCAGGCCCCTCCCCCTGTCAATGGCGGCACATGGGCCGTTTATCTTGACCATTGACAGGGGGAGGGGGCTGGGCTACTGGCAAGAAAGGCAGGGCAACGCAAGATATAGAATTATTCACAAAATATTCATCAATATATGGAATAGGTATGGTAATATATCGTTGCCCTTCCATAAATGAAACATGAAAAACCAAGAAGCAAAGTAAGCCGCCGTTTTCAGCGGCACACAAGGAGGAACCCCGGACGGTATTTAAGATACCGCCCACATGTGACGGGCATGGGAAAGCGGTTGCTGTACGCTGTCCCGGCAAGTGCCCCAGGATTGACGGGGGAATACGGCTCCATTTCCGTATTCCAATGTAACATTGAATTATCGTGAGCGGGCTTTGCGCGCCGGAGGTGGATAGTAAACACTATTATTCACCCAAGGCGTATTTCACGATAAGGAGGTGGCCGCTATGGTAAGTAGTCTTTTCCTGTTACGGCGATACCATAGACCCCAGCGACACGACCCCAGGCGCACCACCTCCGGCGGCAAACCCATCTAAACCGAAATCTGTAATCCGAGGATACAGCTTTGGCAGTTCAGACGCCAAAGCAAGGCCCGGATTATAGACTTGAATTGTCCAAGCTGGTGAACGGATATTTAGCCGTGCTGGAATGGAGTCCCGCACGGCTGGCGAAAATGTCCGGGCAGTCCAAAGCGACCATCAGCAGAATAACGAGTTACGACACAGAAAGGAACCCCTACTACCGGCCGGAGTTAAGGACGATACAGGCCATTGCCCAGGCGCTGGAACTCACATTAGAGCAGCGGCGGGAGCTGTTTTATACAGCGTTCCCGGAGTTCTATGTGTGGGACGAGGCGGCGGAGCATGGCTACACCGTAGACGAAACCAACGACCTGCTGCACGGCAGGGGCCTCCCCCTTCTGACATCTGACAAGTGAATGACCGATTAAAAGCCGACGCCCTATACAGCACAGGGGCGTCGGTTTTTTGCGCCCTTTCAAGTGTTTCACGCATGAAACGACATTTCGCTTTTTCCCTGGTATGATGGGGACAACACAAGGACTTGTGATTTCAAAAGGGTGGGGCAAAGGCCACGCACCGCCCGGAAAGGAGAACCTATGAAGATCACCGACCTTATCATTGACCCCCGGAGCCTTGGGAGCAAGCTGTGGCTGGTGGAGGTGTCCCCGGCCTATGAGTATCGTGAAAACCGCAAAACTGATACCGTCCTCGGCTACCGCTATACCGTCGCTATGCCGGAAAAGGGCCTGGACAAAATCAATGTGCGGATTGACGGGGATAAACGCATGGACGCCCCGGACGGCTATGCGGAGGTGCGCTTTGACGGCCTGGAGGTATTCATCTATTGGAGCCAGGGGCAGCCCCAGGTGGGGGCCAGGGCCACGGGTATCCATTTGGTGAACCCTAAGACCTGATGCGCTGGCGGTGCTGGGGAGGCCAGCCGGGGAAAAGACAATTCCCCTCAAGGGAAGTGTCCCCCGGCGGCAGCGCCAGCGCCGCCTTTCCCATAAGGGGGCAGTATTACCCCTTATGGGAAACATGTAGCATGTAGCAAAACAAGGAGGCTGACTATGGGAAACAATTCCCAATCCCGCAAGTGGTCACTGGTCATTAACAACCCGTTGGAGGCCGGATTAGACCACACCGCTATCTCCGAAAAGCTGCACCTGTTTTCGCCCGACTATTACTGCATGGCCGACGAGATAGCGACAACGGGGACATATCACACGCATGTTTTCTTCTACGCTCCATCGCCGTCACGCTTTTCTACCGTCAAAAAGCGTTTCCCCATAGCCCATATTGAAAAGGCATACGGGTCGGTGCAGGAAAACCGCTCTTATCTGCGGAAGGATGGCCGATGGGCGGATACGGACAAGGCGGAAACCTCGGTGCCTGGGACTTTCGAGGAATGGGGCGAGGCCCCGCCGGAGCGAGCGGAGAAACACCCGGAGATGTTCCGGCTCGTCCAGAATATCCGGGACGGCATGACCACCACGGAAATCATTGACGATAATCCGGCTATGGCCTTTCGTGTCCGTGACATTGACCTGCTCCGGCAGACTTTGACGGCGGAGAAGTACACCGTGGAAAACAGGCCCCTGGAAGTATCCTACCTCTACGGGGCCAGCGGGGCGGGCAAGACAAGGAGCATTTACGAGGCCCACGACCCCCGGAGCATTTACCGGGTGACAAACTACCGGGCGGCAAAAGGCATTTCCTTTGACGGCTACCACGGGCAGGAGGTGCTTGTGTTCGAGGAGTTCAGCGGGCAAGTCCCCATTGAAGATATGCTGAACTATCTGGACATTTACCCCCTGTCCCTCCCCGCCCGGTACAATGACAAAACGGCCTGTTATACCACGGTCTATATCACCTCTAACCTTCCGCTGGAAAAGCAGTACCGGGGCGAACAGTGGGACAGGCCGGAAACCTGGCGGGCGTTCCTCCGCCGTATCCATAACATCATTGAGTTTTTACCGGACGGAACCACCGTCCAGAAGAAGAAAGGGGGCTGGCCCTGTGACCAGAAACGATAAAGACACCATCACCAGGCGGACGGAAAACCGCCATCTGCTTCGGCGCATGAAAGCGGGGCTTATGGCGGCCAGGGACACACCCCACAAGGGGCTGCTGCTCACGGCGTACCTTGCGGGCGCTGTGCTGGTCTGGCTGTTCCGGGGACACCTGTTCGGCCTGGACGCCTACGGTATGTTTTCCCCCGTCCTGAACGCCGTTATAGACCTGTTAGTGCCTCTCTACGCCGTGGGCGGCCTCCTGGCCGTCCTGGTACTCCTGGGAACACCCTGGGGCGGCAGGGAGGCAAAGGAGGGCTTGCAGAAGGTGGGCCTTGTCAACCACGCCGGAGAGGCCCCTATCCTCCTGTGCAAGCAGCGGGACAAGGACACGCCCCGGCTGACGCTCTGGGAGTTTGACCCCTGTGGCATACCTCTGGGAGAGTGGGAGGACAAGCGGGCCAGGATTGAAACGGCCCTGAATATCACCATAGCGAAAATGACATGGGCGGAGGGGCGGAAAATCATCTGTGTCTATGCCGTCCCCGCCGAGAGCGATTTTCTGGCCTTGCTCCCCTGGAAAGACAAATATCTGTCCCCGGACAGCTTTGTGTTGGTGCTGGGGGAAAGCCTGACGGGGCCTGTGACGGTGAACCTCGCCAACATCCCCCATATCCTGCTGGGCGGCTCCACGGGCAGCGGAAAGAGCGTACTGCTGAAGCTGCTGCTTATGCAGGCGGTGGAAAAGGGGGCGGAGGTCTACATAGCGGACTTCAAGGGCGGCGTAGACTTCCCCAGGGTTTGGCGGCAGAAATGCCACATGTGTTTCCGGGAGGATGAATTGCTCCATACCTTAGACCAACTCACGGCGGTTTTGGAGTACCGCAAAAAGCGGCTGGAAGAAACGGAGTGCAAAGACATTGACGCCTACAACGAGGCCACGGGGGAGGGACTTCCCCGGATTATCTTTGCCTGTGACGAGGTGGCGGAGCTGCTGGACAGGACAGGCCGGGGCAAGGAGGACAAGGAACGGCTGGCCCAGATTGAAAACAAGCTCGCCACCCTCGCCCGCCTGGGCCGCGCCTTTGGTATCCATCTGATACTCGCCACCCAGCGCCCGGACGCAACGATTATTCCCGGCCAGATCAGAAACAACATGGATTTCCGGGTGTGCGGCAGAGCGGATAGTGTGCTTTCTCAAATCATTCTCGACAACACCAGCGCCGCCGAGCAGATACCAAAAGACGCAAGGGGCCGTTTCATCACCGGGGATGGGACTGTGTTCCAGGGCTACCTGTTCAACGAGGAGCAGCTATAAGACTGGGGGGCGGTTCCTATGGCGAGGAAGAAGAAGGTCAACGACTACGGCACCGGGATACCCTACCATGAAGTGGAGGCCCTGGCCCGTGTCCTGCTCCCGGAGATACAGGCTTTTTTCGAGAGCGAGGAAGGACAGCGGGAGTTTGCCGAGTGGAAAGCGAAACAACAGGCCGAACAAGAGAAACGGGTACAAAAGAGGCGGGGGCATCTACAATGATGCTCCCGCCTTTGCTTGCAAGTGCTCGCTATATTCGTAGTGGGCAGAAAATCAACTTAACAAACCGGAATTTATCTTAATTAGATTTTTTGAGTTGTTCGGCTAATTCAATTACCATTGTTGCGTGGGGATGGGTAATTTTTATGTCTTTTATCAATTCATAAACTTCCGAAGAGTATCCCATTTCAGCAAGCAATTTTGCCGTATGAAAGTGCATGACGGTTGCATCAGAATACCTCTCTGCTGTGCCATCTAAAATCTTATGGATGGTCATTTCTTTTGAGGGGAACAGAGAAAACCATTCTTCGATATATAGAAATATAGGCTCTATGCTTTTAAGTAACTCATCAATGGTAGTGTTACAATCTAAATACCACCATTCACTTTTTCCACACTTTTCATTGGCCACTCTTTGGCGGATTTGGCAATCATACTCTTTGAAATTACGCTTTGAAACAGTATCTCCCTTTTCAAAATAGACACCAATGTTAATTAAAAACTCACATTGTTCATTAGTATTCCATTTGTTCCTTTGAATACTGATAATTCTACATAACCCATCAGAACAAAATAACCTATAATTTGATGCCTCTTTTCTATAGCCTAAAGGCTGTAAAAGCGCATATATCTTTTTTAGAAGTTCATTGAAATTTTTATCCATGCCGACACCTGCATTCATTCGCTGCTTGCGCCTTATTAAGTCTAATGCGTACAAGAAACTTTCTGTATACTATTATAGTTAAATAATGAAAAAACACAAGGCGGGAACATCTCAAACGATGCTCCCGCCTTGTTATACTTTTAACTGCTCTTATTCAATACCTAAGAATCAACAATGTCAAAAGGAAAGTAAAAAAAGTCATTACTATGAGCTAAGCCGAAAATAATTCGATATTTACCGACAGATAGCTGGTCATAGTCCGTCAGAAAAAAATCTACACTCATTGTCTCTCCTGATGGGATGTAAAGAAGATTATCTGTATCTCTTATATAAGGGGATTTTTTTACAATAACCCATGTTTCATTAATATTTTGTTCGAGATATGGTAGATAGAGTTCCGGGCTATTATCGCTATGATTTGTTACGCAAAGAGATATCTGCTTAGTATCAATAGTGTATTGTGCTTGCACAGCCTGAATAGAGAATCCGCTTACCGGGGTCAAATTTTGATAAGGGGATTTGGGGGATTGAGAGGTTTTAATTAAATAGAACAAAAGAATACACAAGATGATTGTTGGGACAATGGCAAAGACTCTTTTTTTCATGGTATACTCCTTCCTTTTTCCTCCGTCCATCACCGTTTACTTCTTCACTTTTAGAATATTCCAAACTGTTGATATTGTTAGTTACACCTATATAGACGCTAAAATTTTTATAATGTTCCCATTTTTATCATCATAGCGAAAAATATAAGCAAAGGCAAGGACAAGAATTGTCCCTGCCTTTGCTTACTATAGTACATTTTCAATAGAAATGATAAATCCGAACACATTACCCACTTGGATAATGCAGTTCGGATTATCATTACTTGGTCCGAGTGGCGAGATTCGAACTCACGGCCTCATGGTCCCGAACCATGCGCGCTACCAACTGCGCTACACCCGGATATGAAGTTGTACGGCTCACGTCGCGAACAGTAGTATTATATGAGCTTCCCTCCGTTCTGTCAAGAGGGAAATCCACATTTTTCAAAAAGCCCCGCGGCACACGGCCGCGAGGCTCTGGCGGGAGCATGTGAGAATCGAACTCACCCGAGAGGCTCTTCACCCCTCTCACCGGTTTTGAAGACCGGGGGGCACACCAGCACCCATCTACTCCCATGTGAGAGGCGACAAAAGCCGTCTCATTTTTCTATCTCGCCAAACTGCGCGCCCGGCCTGCGGACATCACCCTCGCGGCGAAGAATCCCTCGCCGGTCGTAATACTCCAGCACCAGCAGCGCGTGGTCGCGCGAGGTGCCGAGCGCGTCGCGGAATTCTCCCAGCGTGAGCGTGTCGTGCGTTTCGAACCACGCCTTCACCCTTGCGTCGACCGCATCCAAAACGCTTTTTTCGACGCAGAGCTCTGGCGCGAGCAGCACAAGCTCGCCGGTAGATAAAAGGCTCTCAAGCACGCGCGCGCACTCCATGCGGTCTTTTTTGTCGAACAGCGCACAGAGCGCGTCCTGCTTTTTGCCAAGAATTCCCGCCGCGCGGCAGGTGCGCAGCAGCTCTTCCCAGATGGCGCTCTGCCGCTTGGTCAGATGCACGGAAAAGTCCGCAAGCGCGCAGTACTCCGCCGTCAGCGTGAGTTTTCCCTCGCGCGCAAAGCAGGCGAGGATCGCGTCCGCATTTTCCCGTGCTTTGCCGCGCAGAAGCCGCTGCCGCGCCTCGGCGAGGCGCATGCCCGCGTGCAGCGGATGCTCGCGGTGGTACTTTGTCAGCATCGTCTCACAGCCTGTCCACAGCCTGTCCAGCGTCGACGATGTAAGATAGCGCGACGGCGCGATCTCGACGAGCTTTCCCCGCGCACAGAGCACGGCGAGCATTTCCACCAGTTTTTCTTCCGGTTCATCGAAGCACGCGGCAAGGTCCGCAAGCGTCATGCCATCCGCGCCGCGCTCGCCGACGGCCTGCACGAGCTTTGCCTCGTCCGATCCGCTCTCGCGCACGGCGAGCGAGGCGATCACGCGCGCGTCGTTTCGCTTGTGCCGGTACGGATGCTCGTCCAGGATCACCCCGCCGCCGACGGTCTCGAGCGGCGAGTAGAAGCGCACGACAAAGCGGTCGCCCTGCCGCGCGGCGAGCGCTTCGCTCAGCCGCAGCTGGGCATAGCAGCTCTCGCCCGGACGCAGCGCGTCGCGGTCCAGCAGCACCGCCTTTGCAAGGCGCACCGCCGCGCCGTGGTAGAGGTGCAGGCGCGAGCCGCTCTCGATGATCCGCTTAGAATCCGGCAGATTTTGCAGTTTCACGTCCAGCATCAGCGACGGCTGCATCGAATCCGTCCTGCACAGCACATCGCCGCGGCTGATGCTCTCTTTTTTGATGCCCGCTAAGTTGACCGCCGCGCGCTGTCCGGCGTACACCGCCGACACGTCGCGCCCGTGCACCTGCAAATTGCGTACGCGGCACTGATTCCCGAGCGGCATGAGCTGCGCCTCGTCGCCGACGGCGATGTGCCCGTCGATGAGCGTGCCGGTGACGATCGTGCCGAAGCCGTCGACGGAAAACACGCGGTCGATGGGCAGGCGGAACGGCGTGCGCGCGCTCTTTTCCTCCGCATGCAGCGTCAAGTCGTGCAGTGCTTCGCGCAGTGCCTCAATGCCTTCGCCCGTGCGAACAGATGTGCGCAGGATCGGCTTATCCTCTAAAAACGTGCCCTTGACGCGGCTTTTGACGTCCTCTTCGAGCATGTTCAGCCAGTCCTCGTCGACTAAGTCGGTCTTTGTCAGCACGATGAGTCCGTCCTTCACACCGAGCAGCTGCAGGATGTCCAGATGTTCGACTGTCTGCGGCATGAAGCCCTCGTCCGCCGCCACGACAAGCATCGCAAGGTCGACACCGCCCGCGCCGGCGAGCATGTTCTTGATGAACCTCTCGTGCCCCGGCACATCGACGATGCTCGCACAGCTCCCGTCCGGAAAGTCGAGGCGCGCAAAGCCGAGGTCGATCGTGATGCCGCGCTTTTTCTCCTCGGCCAGCCGGTCGGTGTCCACGCCCGTGAGCGCCTTGACGAGCTCGGTCTTGCCGTGGTCGACATGACCCGCCATGCCGATGATAACATGCTTCATCGGATGGCCTCCGCAGCCGCCGCGGCGATCTCGGCAAAGTCTTCCTCTCGAATCGTGCGCACGCACAGCAAATATTGCCTGCGGTGGATACGCGCGACGATGGGCTTGGCGCGAAGGCGCAGCTTCTCTTCCAGTTCATCCACGCTGAGCCTCCCCGGCTCGATCGCGACGGCCCAGCCGGTGAGCTCCTGCGCCGGAGCGCTGCCGCCGCCGACGGCGTCGCCCGTCCACACGAGCTGCGAGGAAACGCCCGTGTCCGCGAGCGCCTTTTGCAGCCGCAGCGCCTTGGCGTGCAGCTTATCCTCGCTCGCCGACAGCATCGCGAGCGTCGGGATCTCTCGCACGGCGATCTCGGCATCCAGATAGGCGCTGAGCGTCGCGTGCAGCGCGGCAAGCGTCATCTTGTCGAGCCGCAGCGCCCGCGCAAGCGGGTGCTTTTTGATCCGTTCGATGTACTCCCTTTTGCCGACGATCAGCCCCGCCTGTGGCCCGCCGAGCAGCTTGTCGCCCGAAAACGACGCAACGTCCACACCAGCGTGCAGACTTCTCTGCACCGTCGGCTCGCCGCGGATGCCAAACGGTTCGAGGTCGACGATCGCCCCGCTGCCGAGGTCTTCAATGAGCGGCAGGCCGTGCCCATGCGCGATCTCCGCCAGTTCCTCCCGCGGTACGGATTCGGTAAAGCCCACGATGCGGTAGTTGCTCGTATGCACCTTCAAAAGCGCTCTCGTCTGCTCGCCGATGGCGGCTTCATAGTCGCGCCGGTGCGTCTTGTTCGTCGCGCCGACCTCGCACAGCGTGCAGCCGCACTGCGTCACGATCTCCGGAATGCGGAACGAGCCGCCGATCTCGACGAGCTCGCCGCGCGAGGCGATGACCTCTCCCCCGCCCGCGAGCGCGGACAGGACGAGCAGCACCGCCGCGGCGTTGTTGTTCACGGCCATCGCCGCCTCCGCACCCGTCAGGCGGCACAAAAGCGCCTCCACGTGCTGATAGCGCGAGCCGCGGCAGCCGTTTTCCACATCGTATTCAAGCGTCGAATAATCTCTCGCCGCCTCTGCCGCGGCGTTCGCCGCGCGCTCGCTCAGGCAGGCGCGGCCAAGGTTCGTGTGCAGCGTCACGCCGGTCGCGTTGATGACCGGGCGCAGCGTCGGCAGCTGCTTTTCCTCTGCACGTGCCAGAATGCGCGCGCAGAGTATGCCTGTCTCCGGCAGCGCGGAAAGGCCGCCGCGCACTTCGTCTCGCAGCGCGTCCAGCTCCTCGCGCACGCTCTCGCGCAGCAGCACCGGCGGCAGCGCCGACACCTTGAGCTCGTCCCGACCGAGCAGCTCGTCCACCCGCGGGATGGAACGAAACAGATTTTCTTCCACGCTTTTCCCTCCCCGCGCCCGACACGCAGTGCGTCGGGCGCCAGCTCTCCAGTTTGCCTTTACCCTATCAGAAAGGCCTTCGCCCGTCAAGAAAAACCAGAACCGTTCGCTGAATCAGCCATGCAGTTCTGGTTTTTCTATTGTTCACAAGAGCGCGGATCGTCCCGTGGCCGCAAATTTTCAATTCTTGAAAATTTCTGTCTCTTTGGGACAGCTTCCTGTCGGAGCGTGCCCGCCTCAAGCCCTGTTGGGATCAAGTACGGCAAACTGGAATTTCCAAATTGAAGTATGTTATTCTCTCTTACCAACGATCATCGGGAGCACTCCAACAATAGATGCAACCACCAAGGATACAACTACTTTGAACAATGCCATGATGCCGGGGTCAAAAGTATAGGAGATTTCTGAAAATGGAATAATTCGCAGCC
>OGKD01001316.1_pt1 | contig 13722 bp, 11 predicted proteins | sample 1572371 | NCBI WGS metagenome assembly OGKD01 (sample SAMEA2582096, study PRJEB24529) | metagenome | biome: Human gut stool | place: China | collected 2011 | reverse complement strand
ATGATTTGCCATCGTCCCATGCCGGATAGGAAACTTTTTCGACTAGTTTCCTGCCGCTATGATTTGCCATCGTCCCATGCCGGATAGGAAACTTTTTCGACTAGTTTCCTGCCACGATGATTTGCCATCGTCTCACGCCGGACAGGAAACTATACGCAAAAATCCGTAAAGAAATGCATACAATCATTTCTCCACGGATTTTTCATTTCATCATCAATCAGATTTTTCTTCCCGGATAGGCCTTCAGCCCTTCGCCCAGGAGGTGGATGGCCTTTTTCAGGTCATCGCAGTTCAGCACATAGGCCAGGCGGGCTTCGTCCACGCCTTTGCCCGGTTCTGCATAGAAACCATTGCCCGGTGCAATCATTACGGTTTCACCGTTTACGTCAAAGTCCTTCAGCAGCCAGATGGCAAATTTTTCCGCATCGTCCACCGGCAGTTTCACCATAACATAGAAGGCACCCTTGGGGTCCGAGGAAATGACGCCGGGAATGGCAGCAAGGCCAGCGGCGATAGTGTCGCGCCGTTTCTTATATTCCTGATTCACCGCATCCAGATAGGATTTCGGCGTATCGTAGAGGGCAGCCGCTCCCACCTGTTCCACCGTAGGCACGCAGAGGCGGGCCTGGCAGAATTTATTAATCTGGGTGGTGAAATCTTCATTCTTGCAGAGCAGGCAGCCGATACGGGCGCCGCAGGCGCTGTATCTCTTGGACACGGAATCCACGATGATCAGGTTGTCCGCCAGGTCGTCATAGGTGCCAAAGCTGGTGTAGGCGCCGTCGTAAACAAATTCACGGTACACTTCATCCGCAATGAGGGCCAGTCCATGCTTCTTCACCACAGAAGCAATCATGTCCATTTCCTTCTTGTTATACACCACGCCGGTGGGGTTGCCGGGGTTGGTGAGGAGAATGAGGCGGGTCTTATTGGTAATGTACTTTTCCACCGTTTCCTGGTCCGGCAGACGGTAGCCGGTTTCTGCACTGGTGGGAACTGCCCTTACATGGGCACCGGCAATCTTGGCAAAGGAATTGTAGTTGGCATAGAAAGGTTCAAATACCAGAATTTCATCACCGGGGTCGCAGAGGGCAAGAGCTGCCAGCTCCAGCGCTTCACTGCCGCCGGCAGTGATGTAAATATTCTTCTCGCTGTACTCCATGCCCCATTCCCTGTAATATTTCTGAATCTGGTGAATCAGGTTCATATCCCCCTGGGAAGGTCCATAGGCCACGGTCTTCTTGTCAAAATGCCTGATGGCCTCCATGAACTGGGGCGGCGTCTCAATATCCGGCTGTCCGATGTTCAGATGATAAATTTTCTTTCCTGCCTTCTGCGCCTCCGTGGCATAGGGGCCCAGTCTGCGAATAGGAGAAGTGGTCAAGCTCAGTGCTCTCTGTGAAATCTTCATCATTATCCCTTCCTGTTTCTGAAAAATATCATTCCATTAAATCATGGTTCCATACTTTTATTATTATATACTTTTTTGTACTTTCTGCCATGGAAAATTTTGGGATACAGGGGATTATGATGGACCGGTCTATGGCCAAAGGTTTCTCTGTCCGCTTCGGTCAAGGAATATTCCCGCTTCATTGTCATTTCGACCGCAGTGGAGAAATCTCACGCCCTAATAGCACAGGTCGAATTGGGGACGGAGATCTCTCGGCTCAGAGTTTCAATAGAACTCATATACCTCTACCCTCATACCGTCCTGCAGCCCCGCTCGAGATGACAATGGTAAGAGCAGCTGCCTGTTATTTAGAAAATTTCCAGGGCCCGCGAACGTAAAGAAAAGGACTTTGAAGAAACGATTTCCATTTCTCCAAAGTCCTTTTTCATGCCCTTCTCAGAAGCTGTAGCGGATGCCTGCGTTCCACTGCCAGTCTTTATAGAAATGGCTGCCGGCGCTCTTTTCGAAATCGCCGTAGAGGGAAAGCCTGCTTCCCAGCTTCATGGCAAAGCCTACACCGTATTCAAACCAGGTATCGTCAAAGGTGTCGGTGAAGGACAGACTTTCATCACCGGCGTAGAGGTGGATGGGGCTGTGGCCGCCGAATTCATGGTACACATTGGCCTTCAGGTAAACGATGGAATTCGGATTCACCTGCCGCCCCAGGTTGAAGCCCACCCGTCCTACGAAACTGGTGATGCCGGGCTGTTCCACCCGGGTGCCATTGTCCATTTCATACTGGTTCGGTCCCAAGTACCCCAGGGTCCACTGGGTCTGGGGCTCCACGTACCAGCTATTTCCCACAAATTTCTTCCTGCCATATTCAGCGCTGAAGGAAAGGCCGGTGGTATCCATGGAAGCGGAATGGTCTTCCGTAATGGGTCCGATGTCCGTGTCCACGGTCGTGTGGGTATGGAGGCGCTCATTCATGTGACGGATGCGGAAGACCAGGTCCAGGTAGTGGCCGGTCTTATGGATATCGGTGTGGTAAATGGCGGCGGAAGCAGCCTGGTTGGTCCCCCGGCCGTCAGCATAATATCCCTTGCCGTCCAGATAGGAAAAGGCGATGCCCGTGAAACTCTTCATACGGTCATTGTCTTCGGTCTTCGCATCATAACCGATTTCATAGACCTTGTACTGGTTCTTGAAACCCCGATCGCTGTGGCTCTTGCCGATGCGGCTTCCCCGGATGCGGGCCCAGAGCCCCGTCTCTTCCCCTTCGTTCTCCCGAAGGTCCCCCACCCGCTGCAGCATCTTGTCATTCTCCGTGCGCCAGGTGTAGTACATGAGACTGCTTCCCGAAAGAGCGGTGCTCACCGTAGGGGTGTACTGGCCATGTTCATTGGTGGTATGGTTCGTCACGCCGGTGATGTAAAGGTCTTTTGTATAGTCTGCCGTATCTCCTTCGGAATCTTTGACCCCCAGGCCATAGGTCTTGAAATAGAGACTGTTCATGCCGAACGCTTTGAAATGGTCCGCCTGGAAATCAGCGATAGGATTAGAAGCAGGAGCAGCCATAGGCTTAGCGGCCATGGCCATACGAGCTTTAGCTCCACTTGTACCGCCTGCACTGCCTGTATCTTTTTTCAACGCACTGGCAAGGACCGTACCTTCCACTCCTTTGTCCGTACCTTCCCGGTTCACCAGCCAGAAGTGGGTATTGCCGGCGTAAGACTTATCAATGAAAATCGTGTCATTGCCCGTATTTTTGCTGCCGTAAATGTCCTCGTGAATTCGAGTAGCATTGTCATCGAAATTAGAAACAGTAACAGTCTGGTGAGTATTGTTATCCAGATGGATAATGCCATCATTACCTTTATAGGTAGTAAAGTTTGAAGTATCATTGGCCAGATTCCAAGAGGCTTTGTCGGTAAGAGCAATGTTAGTTTGAAGGCTCGTCTCTTCTGTAATAATCTGACTGTCCAGATGATTAGGTCTACCGGTTAAGGAAATATCAATATTTCCGTATTTATTCCTAATTGGCCCTGAAATATGCGCTGTGTCTCCACCAGTAGCCGTAATAGATACAGTACCGCCATCTGTATAAACAGCATTTTCCTGTTTCCCGTTGGAAATAGAAATGTTATGCCCGGTAAGAGTAATCTGACTGCCATGGGAAACAATACCGCCACTCACATGAATAGACTGCGTGTCAGGACTGCCTACCACAATGGTAGCCCCATTATTTTCCAATACATTTTCTGTATCGGATTGAATAGATATTCGTTTTCCCAGGATTTTGGCCTCTCCACCACGAACATGAATACCGCCTTTGCCCTGAATAGATACCTGGTCAGAAGACTTTGAGCCAAAGATCAGCTGACCTCCATTAGTTTCTCCTGCCCACTGCTGTTTTCCGTCTATAAAAATACTCTTTCCCTGTACTTTGATATTGCCACCCATTGCAAAAAGCGTACCACCTCGAAGAGCAACCGCATCGGAGTTCTCAGTGCCAATATTTATGTTTCCACTAACAGCTTGAGCCATGCTTATTCTTTCATATTTTTCAAAAGCTACAGGCTCAGGGCTTATATATTCATCACTGGTTTCTACAAAAATATTCTTCCCATGTACATTGATATCATTGCTCCTCGCAAAGAGCTGCCCACCATACAGATGCACAATTTCAGACTCCTCACTGCCAATATTCACCTTTCCTCCATATGCACGGGCGACATAACTTCCCGGCTGATTCTTATACTTTTTCAAATAGTCACTGGTGCCGACAGTAATCCCCTTTCCAAGCACATTGATATCCCCGACGCCATCGGCGAATAATCCGCTGCTGATATATATCGTTTTCGTATCCGCGGTACCGGCATTGATATTATTATGCAAAGCCAGAAGTGATTCAGGAAGACTCCCTCCATTTTCACTGCCATCATATCCAGTAGAATCAATGGTAATATGCTGCCCGGAGAGCTGCATAGTCTCTGCGCTCTGATTGGAAACCTGTCCTGCAATGGTCAGATTTTCAGTTTCCTTTTGTCCTATATATGCTTTCCCTCCCCCACCTACAAGAGCAATTCCTTTAGGATAAGAGAGTGAAATATTCCTGCCTGCCATGGACAGAGTAATATTACTGCTGCTGACTATAGTCTTTCCGTCAACGTATACATTCTCTGTTTTTTCATTACCGATTATCGTGCCGCTTGGATTATATCCACCATTGGTATTTTCGATGGCATTCACATTATTGCTGCCCGTTAAAAAAGCATTGAGATGAATCGTCTTTCCCATTAATGTAACATTTGAGCCGGCATTAAAAAGTCTTCCATTCATCGTAATCTGTGAAGAGTCATTTCCAAGAATGACTGTGGAGTTTGTTGTATCCATAGAGTTGCCAAGCCATGATGTGTTGTTCCCATCTATGCGAATCACCGGGCTGTCTATGTTAATCTTCACATGCTCACCGGTATGAATGGAATTGTTGAAATGAAGCCCCTTTTCTCCGGTTATATGGATATCGGCTTCACTGTTATTATCACTTACTGTGAGTTTACCGGCTTCCATGGAACCGGCTGTGATAGACAAATGTCCCCCAGACGTGACCCCGATGTTCTGAAGATTATCCCCCTTGGCTGCCCTGAAATCCCCATCAGCCTTGACAGTGACCGTTCCCCCCCAATTATCCAGTGAGCCCATAGAAACACTGCCGCCTTGAATTGTAGTAACCGAATCTTTACCGAATGTGCGGAAGCCTTCCATGGTGACAGACTCTGCAACATCTCCGCCAATGGACATTTTCCCACCCCAGTTGGCCGCCTGAATTGGCTTCCCGTAGTTATCCAAATAGTTAGGATTTTCATCATCAATCGTAATCTGTTTCCCCTTCACATAGACTTCCGGATCCCCCCAAGTCCAAAGGGCATGAATTCTGACTTCTCCAGTTTTATCAGTCCCGGCCTGCAGTTTCCCATCATCGCCAAACATCCGACCCACTTCGATGGGGTCCCCTTCCAGAGCCTCCCGACTGCTGCCATATGGAGATATATCATCATAGGTTTTTCCTTCCGCCGACACCAGGCCGCCCGACAGGGCCAGGGCCACGCAAAGGGACAGTGCCGCCTTGGGACCGTTCCTCCTGAGTAATTTCCTGTAATCATTTGTCAAATGGACCATTTGAAATACCCCCTTTTCGAAGCTGCCCTTTTCCTTTCCTCCATTTATCAGAAAAAGGCACGAAAAAACCACGCCGGACCTGAGCCGGTGCCCCTGCCGGCTCAGATCCCTGCGTGTTTATAGACTCCACTGTCTCATGAATCAGCCATAAGCAATGATTCATATTCCTTATTTATCCTTATACTTGTAATCATAGCAGGTGAGACTTTGCAAAGCAAATGAAAAATAACTTATGTTTTGGTGTACCTTATATAAATTATAATAAATGTAAAGGCATGGACCTATCCATACTTCAGGATAAGGGCCGTATATCCGGATATAAAAAACAGGGGCCGTGAAAAATGTCAATCATTTCTTCCCAGTCCCTGTTTTGTTGTACCTGTATTTCCTTGAAAATTTCTAAAGTAAAGGTTTTAGCAATGGTTTTCACTGCGCTGAAAGCACTTTGACCTGTTTTCCACAGAATGCAGCACCGGGTTATACCCTTTCAATCCGGCAGCTGTGTTTTCTGGTTTTCCTGTCATAGCTGATACCCACAAGAATCAAGCGCCCGGCAAAAGGAGCCAGTGCTTCGCCATACTGTTTGTCATGAATCTGGGAAATGGCAGTTTGTGCATATTTATCCCATTTCAGCTCCACCAGCATAGCCGGTTTATCCATGTGCCTTGGGCGAGGCAGGAAGGCAAGGTCTGCAAATCCCTTTCCTGCCGGCATTTCACGAACTATATTGTAATACCGGCGGGCAGAATAAAAGGCAAGAGACAAAGTATAGGAAAGAGCATTTTCATCATTGTACTGGATATGGCTTGTTTCCAAATGGGCAGATTCCACGCCGGAGGCCACTTTTTCTTCATTTCCGGAGAACACTGCCGCCAGGAGAGTGTCAGAAGCTCTGATGGCAGAAGATACGATTTCCCATTCTCCTCCCTGACGAGTTGCGTTCACATATTCCTTCATCACTTCATTATTGGGGATAAATACTTCCTCATTAACACTGTCGTAACCCAGATATCCCAAATGTACAAGGAGGGTCATCACATCGTCGGCAGAATGAAATGTGGTCATATCGTTCTGAAAGGTACCGGTGTCAATTTTCTGGCGCCCGCCTCCCATCATTTTCATAATGGCATCACGAAGACCGTCTTCATTCAAATCAATGTATACCTGAAGGGCTTCATAGGTTTCCGTACGGGTCCAGTAACTCCCTAAACGATGAGAAAGCATGGCATCCACCACGCTCTTGGGGCTGTATACGTGGGGACAGCCGGGGAAGGAGTAGCCGTCATACCACGCACGGCATTCAGCAAAATCCATACCATAGTGCTGACACAATGATTTCGTCTCTTCTTCCGTAAATCCCACAAACGGCGCCATCCGGTCCGGATGTTCCATGGAAAACTCAGTGAACATATTCAACGCAGAGTGGGTACCATACTTCTTGATGGGAAGAATGCCTGTCATGTACGCCAGCGCCACATAGGGTTTATCCTTTAATACATCGCGCAGGAAATCCAAATACATGCGCTGAGCCTTTTCATCATGCGGAAATTCACGAAATATGCAATCCCATTCATCGATAATGATGACAAAGGAGCGGCCTGTTTCGCTGAATACATCGGCCAGAGAAAACATCAAGCGGTCCGGCATAAGATAATCCACACAGGGATAGGCTTTCTGTATATCACGAAGTACTGCTTTTTCCAGCAGCTTAACCATTCCCGCCACATCATGAGAATTGGACAAGAACTCCTGCATATTGATACGAATCACATCATAGCGGCCCCGTTCTTTCATCCCGCCAGGGATTTTGGAAATGGAAAGTTTATTGAAAATATCATCATCTACAGACGTATGGTCATAGTAAGCAGCAATCATATTCGCAGCCATAGACTTACCGAACCGGCGAGGACGGCTGACGCATACACAGCAGCGTTCTGTATTGACAGCCCTGTTCAATTCTGCAATCATAGCAGTTTTATCTACATAAATTTCAGAATTAAGCGCTCTTCGGAATAAATCGGTTCCCGGGTTCAAATAGATTCCCATAACATCCTCCTGCGAATAATTCAAGGAAGCACCGATACATTCGGAAAGGCTCGTTTCAAGACATGGACTCGGTGCTTCCGGGATATCCGTTATTTTCTTCATTATAGCATAAGCCCCAAGGAAAACGGATACAGCAGGCAGGGCAGACAAAACACAGAAAAATGAGTTTTTACATATTTACTCGTTTTTCTGTGTTTTTCTGTGTTTTTATTATTTTGTAAAAATTGCGAATTTTTTATTTTTAGGACATTTTTAGGACATTTAAAAATGGAGCTCCCGAGGGAGCCCCATTTTATCGTGCTTTTTGAAAGAGCCGCAATTATTTCAGTTCTACAGTTGCGCCAGCGTCTTCCAGTTTCTTCTTCATTTCTTCAGCTTCAGCTTTAGCTACGCCGGTTTTAACTTCTTTCGGAGCGCCATCAACGAGAGCTTTAGCGTCTTTCAGGCCCAGGCCGGTGATTTCACGAACAGCTTTGATAACCTGAATCTTCTTTTCGCCGATTTCCTTCAGGATTACGTCGAATTCGGTCTTTTCTTCAGCTGCTGCAGCTGCGCCAGCTGCCGGAGCTGCTGCTACTGCTACAGGAGCTGCAGCGGATACGCCGAATTTGTCTTCGATTGCTTTTACCAGTTCAGAGAGTTCGAGAACGGACATATTGCTAATGGCTTCAAGGATTTCTTCGTTTGTCATTTTTGTTTCCTCCATGGAATGATTTTACGCGTAAATCTTACGCAGATTCTTTCTGTTTACGCACAGCTTCGAGAGCATATGCGAGGTTCTGGATGTTGCCGTTGAGGGCACGTGCCAGTCCGGAAATGGGAGCCAGCAGGGTGGCTGCGACCATACCGAGGAGCTGTTCTCTGCTTGGCAGATCTGCCAGTGCTTTGACAGCGTCCTTGTCGATGACTTTGCCATCGAGTACGCCTGCTTTGACGGTGATTGCTTCGCTCTTGGTTTCTTTCAGGAATTCTTTCAGAGCTGCTGCCGGTGCTACGGGATCGTCTTTGCAGGTTGCAATGCCGTTCGGGCCCTGGAGCAGATCGTCAAGGCCTTCCAGGCCAAGTTCGTCAGCTGCAATACGAGTCAGTGTGTTTTTAATAACTTTGTATTCAACGCCGTGTGCCAGGAATTTACGACGCAGCAGTGTTGCGTCCTTTACTGTCAGTTTGTTGAATGTCAGGAGAACAACGCCCTGGGAGGAGAGTCTGTCTTTCATTTCTGCAACGACAGCTTCCTTTTCGGGACGGATTCTTACTTCGTACTTTTCTTCGCTCATGAGTACACCTCCTCTGCTATTGATTTTATATTTATCACGTTAGCTAAAACGACCCCGCAGAGCCTGCGAGGTCGTGTACTGGCGTTCCAGTACTCAGCCTCGGGAGGCGGGCTTTGGCCCTTTAAAAAGATTTACCGCCGGTCTTAAGCTAAGTGTAAATAGGCTTATTAAGCTTTCGGTGCTGCTACCGCGGAGATATCCAGGTGGATACCAGGTCCCATGGTAGAGCTGATGGTGAGGCTCTTCATATACACACCTTTTACAGAAGCAGGACGTGCTTTTGCAATGGTGTTGTAGATAGCCAGAAGGTTCTGTTTCAGTTTGTCTTCGTCAAAGGATGCTTTGCCGATGATAACCTGTACATTGCCTGCTTTGTCGGTACGGTACTGAACCTTGCCGCCTTTGATTTCGTTGACAGCCTTGGTAACATCCATGGTTACGGTGCCAACCTTCGGGTTTGGCATGAGGCCTTTCGGTCCGAGGATACGGCCCAGACGGCCAACTACAGCCATCATGTCCGGGGTAGCCACTACGACGTCAAAGTCCATCCAGCCCTGCATAATCTTGTCGGCCAGTTCTTTTCCGCCTACGTAGTCAGCGCCTGCTGCCTTGGCTTCGTCTTCCTTGTGGTCCTTTGCGAAAACCAGGACTTTCTTGGTTTTGCCGGTGCCTGCGGGGAGAACAGTAGCGCCGCGGAGCTGCTGATCAGCGTATTTCGGGTTGATATTGAGATTGAAAGCAGCTTCGATGGTTTCATCGAATTTTGTGGATGCTGCTTCTTTGACCAGCTTTACAGCTTCGTCGAGGTCATAGAGCTTATGACTGTCAACGATGGCTGCAGCTGCCTTCTGTTTCTTTGTCAGTTTTGCCATTGTTTCCTCCTATGTGGTCATTGGGGATTTACCCTGCCACGAACGGGTCAGTCTTAGTCTACAACTTCGATGCCCATAGAACGGGCTGTGCCTTCAACGAGACGCATTGCTGCTTCTACGTCGTTAGCGTTCAGGTCAGGCATCTTTGTTTCAGCGATTTCCTTGACCTGGGCTTTGGTGACTTTGCCAGCTTTTTTCTTGTTGGGTTCACCGGAAGCCTTTTCGATGCCTGCAGCCTTCTTCAGAAGAACAGCTGCCGGCGGAGTCTTACAAATGAATGTAAAGCTCCTATCTTCAAAAACGGTAATTTCTACAGGGATAATCAGGCCTGCCTGCTTTGCAGTGCGATCGTTGAAGTCTTTAACGAAGGCCATGATGTTAACGCCTGCCTGGCCGAGGGCCGGGCCTACTGGCGGTGCCGGGGTAGCTTTGCCTGCCGGAACCTGCAGTTTTACGATTTTAGAAATCTTCTTTGCCATAATGTTACACCTCCTATCCGTATTGGGAATGTGGTAATTTCGGGCTGTAACGGGCCCTCCCACAGTGAGACGAGCCTAGTTCAAGACAGTCTCACAAGAGTATATTTAAGGAAGAGGTTCAAAAGAACCGACTTCCAGCTCTATCGTAGTAGTGGTACCGAAGTTGCTGATGTCAGCCTTGATTTTGGTTCTGTCATCGGAAACTTCAAGGACCACGGCGGTCCGATCTTCGAACACGCCCTTTGTTATGCGAATCCGGTCACCCGGTTTTACATCGGTTTCATTCTTTGCTGCTTTGGTGCCGCCATGAATGATTTTTTCAGCTTCTTCATCGGAAAGCGGAATGGGCTTGGTGGTGGTTCCTACGAATCCGGTGACGCCCGGTGTATTTCTAACCACGTACCAGCTCCTGTCATTCACTTCCATCCTGATGAGAAGATAGCCGGGGAATACTTTACGGGAGACAAGTTTTACCTTCCCGTCCTTTTCTTCTTCCTCTTCTTCCAGTGGGAGCAGAATTTCACGGATGGTATCGTCCATTCCCATGGAATGAACTTTCCTTGTCAGCGTATCTTTGACCTTATTTTCATATCCGGAATAGGTATGAATGACATACCAGCGGATATCTTTCTTGGCGCCCTCGGTGGGTTCGCCAATCTCGGTCGGAGCACTGACTTCAGCCTGATTTTCTGCTTTTACATTCTTGTTTTCAACTTCCATATCCGACATAGTCTCTCTCCTTTCAGCCCACAGCGTGTACTAATAATTTGGAGAGGCCACTGAATACGAAGTCTACTGCAACGATCAGGAATGAAACCAAAATCACGGACACAATGACGGCAATGGTATACTGGACCATCTGGCGCTTTTCAGGCCAGATGACCTTTTTCATTTCCATCTTGGTTTCCTTGAAAAACCTGGTCCATGAAGCATTAGCTTCCTGTGCTTTCGCTGCCTGTGTCTTACGCTTCGCCTTGGCCATGCTCACACCCCAGTTTCAATCACTCAAAATTATTTGGTTTCTTTATGCAGAGTGTGTTTGTGGCACCATTTGCAATACTTCATCATTTCGATACGTTCGGTCGTATTCTTTTTATTCTTGTTTGTACGATAATTGCGGCGCTTGCATTCTGTGCATGCAAGAGTAATTCCTTCACGCATTCTTTACACCTCACTCAATCTTTCTCGGCCCGCGGCCAATTAACATGCTTAACCAGTATATCATAAGCATAATGCACAAGTCAACAGAAATTTGCAAACTTTGCATTTAAAAAAGCCGGGCCATCCCAGCAGGATTATTGTAGCATAGTGGAAATTGTTTTGCAAATGAAATTTTATATACATATATATGGGGCCGCCAGGGGCGGCCCCGGGTTCAAAGGGTTCAAAGGGTTCAAAAGTTGGAGAAAGGTTCTTAAGATTGACCGGCCTTCGGCCGGAGGGTTCTGAAGTTTGACAGCGGCTTCGCCGCTGAGGGTTGTGGTATCGCTTACGGCGATGAGTTTATAGGCTGCCTGGCGGCCTGCTCTGCCTTGAGTATCATTTCGATTCTTACCCTCCCGCACCCCCACGCCACTTCGTGGCCCTCTCCCCCTCAAGGGGGCGCAAGGGGCGGGGCTCCCTGCAGCCCCATAAAAAATCCACCCCTTTTCGGGATGGATTTTTATTTATTTCTTTTCTCTTTTCTTCGCTTCTTTTTTGGCCTCTTTCTTTTCCCTCTTTTCTTCTTCCTGTTCTTCAAACTGTTCCACGATTTCCTCCGGTTCTTTGACTTTGAACCAGAAGGAGTAGAGGGCCGGTACGAAGAGGAGGCCCAGGGGGGTGGCTACGGAGAGGCCTCCGATGAATGCCACGGACATGGGGCTCCAGAAGGGGTTGGGGATCAGGGGAATCATGCCGAGCACTTCGGCGAAGGAGGTGAGCATGATGGGACGGAAGCGGAGAACCGCCGATTCCACCACCGCATGGTAGGGGGTCATGCCGTCTTCCAGGTGCTGGCGAATCTGGTCCAGGAGAATAATGCTGTTTCGCACCACCATGCCGCCGATGGCCAGCATGCCGATGATGGCTACGAAGCCCATGGCCTTCTGGGTGACCACCAGGGTGAGGATGCAGCCAATCATGCCCAGGGGGGCGGAGATGGCGGCAATGACCATGAGGCGAAGGTCTTTGAGCTCAAACATGAGGATCATGAGGATGATGAAAATCATGATGGGCACGGTAGCCATAATCTGGCCCATGGATTTGTCGCTTCGCTCCAGGGTGCCGTCCTTTTCCAATGTATAGCCTTCGGGCAGGTTATTCCTGAATTCCTTCAGCGTCTTATCGTAGAGGGCGTTGGCCACGGAGTCGGAGGTCACGTTTCCGGTGATGTCGCTCCGGATGGTAATGCAGGGTTCGATATTCCTGCGCCAGATGGTGCTTGTTTCGTTCTGATAGGAAATATCGGCGAATTCACCAAGCGGCACGTAGCGTCCGTTTCCTACGTAAACAGGAAGGGAGGAAAGGCTTGCCAGACGGGCGGCATTATCCCCTTCCAGACGGAAGGAAATGGGCACCAGCTGGTCGCCCTGGTAGGATTCAGCCACCTTGTAACCCGAAAGTTTCACGTACAGGTCCTGGGAAACGGCATAGTTGTCGATGCCCAGTTCCCGCACCTTGTCCTGGTTGATTTTCAAATGAACCGTCGGGGTCTGCTGCGGCCAGTCCAGGGATGCATTGGTGACGTTGGGATGCTGTTTCACAAGAGCCAGTGCTTCTTCTGCAAGAGCCGCCGTCTTACCGGCATCGGGGCCGCGAAGACGGAGCATGACCGGATATTCCGCCGGAGGTCCGGTCTGGATGAGTCGGGTGTGGACCTGGACTTCCGGATATTTTTCTGCCACAAAATCCTGTACTTCCTTCCGCAGGCTGTCCCGGGCGGTGGTGTCTTTGGCCACAATAATCATCTGGCCATGGTCATCTTCCGCTGCCTTGGGGTCGAAGAGAAGGATGAAACGAGGCGCCGTGTCGCCAATGTAAGTGGAGAAGGAGGACACCCGGTCGTCGCCGTAAAGGCTGTCCGCCACGGCACTCATGACCTTCTTCGTATCCTTGATGGAAGCGCCGGAGGGAAGGTTCACGTCCAGTATGATTTCAGGGCGGACAGAAGAGGGGAAGAACTCCTGGTTCACCAGGGGCAGAGTCAGGAGGGAGAACACAAAGAGTCCTGCCACGCCGATAATGGCGGTCTTCCTGTAATGGATGAAAAGTTTCACCGCCTTGCGGAAGGCTCCATAGGCTTTGTCCTGAATCTTTACCTTAATGGGATTTGGCTTCCCCAGTTTGATGAACTGGTAGCCCAGAACCGGGCTCACGAAGATGGAAGCTATCCAGGAAAGAAGGAGGGTGGAACCGATAACCCAGAAAAGGGAATTGGTATATTCCGTCACCTGGCCCTCCGCCAGGCCTACGGGGATGAAGCCGGCAGCAGTAAT
>OGKD01001312.1_pt1 | contig 13753 bp, 7 predicted proteins | sample 1572371 | NCBI WGS metagenome assembly OGKD01 (sample SAMEA2582096, study PRJEB24529) | metagenome | biome: Human gut stool | place: China | collected 2011 | reverse complement strand
TTCCAAAGGGGCCATTCTCTTTTGCGAAAGAGAATGGCCCCTTTGACTCGCTCCCACACGGTGTGGGGAACAACGATGCAGCGCTGCCGCGCTGCGATAAAAACCCCGCTGCGCGGGGAGGGCGCAAAAAAAGGCAGCCTTTCGGCTGCCGATTTTTTCAGTCCACCGTGCGCATGAAGGACGTCGATCCCTTCTGAAATCTCACATCCAGCTTCACGCGGTCCGCGCGCATATAGCTCGTGGTGTATTCATAGGTATGCCCGTTCTCGGTCGTGGTGCGGCGCTGGTGGAAAAACGCCGCCGAGCCGGGCGCGCAGTGCAGAAGCTGCGCCTCGTGCGGCGCGAGCACGACGGCCTCATACGTGTCCGACGCGGAAAACGGGATGACGCCGACGTGGTAGAGGAGACTGTAGAAGCTGTGCGTTTCCAAAAGCTCGCGCGTCAGGTTCGGGTAGATGTACTCTGGGTAGTACGACGTCTCCAAGATGAGCGGCTCGCCGTCGACGTTTCGCACGCGCGTGAAGCGATACACTTTGACACCCGGCTCAAGGCCCATGAGCGTCACGATCTTGGGACTCGGCGTGATGACCGCGAAGTCGACCAGCGTGGACGACGGCGTTTTGCCCAGCTGGGAAATTTCCGTCGTGAACGAATACTGCACGCCCTTGCGGCGCGTGTTCGGGTCAGTGACGAACGTGCCCTTGCCGCGCTTGCGCACGACAAAGCCCTCTTCTTCCAGAGCACCGATGGCCTGGCGCACCGTGTTGCGGCTGATATCGTAAACGCGGCAGAGCTCGGCCTCGCTCGGCAGCAGGTCGCCGACCTTGAGCGCGCCGGAGGTGATGCTGCGCTTGATGATGCCCATCAGCTGCGAGTAAAGCGGAATTTCACTGTCGAGCGACAGCGGATTTTTGAGAATCGGATTGTGCTCCATGGTGGGAACCTCCCGAGAAATACGTTTTGGAATATTCCCATCATACCACATATCTTTGAGATGTTCCAGTACTTTTTCCCGCCCGCCGCTGAAAAACCGCAAAAAAAGGAGGGGGTAGCCCCTCCTTTTTAGGAATTGCGCATTACCAGCCGGTCCCGAGCTCTGTTCCGTACCAGCGGCCGTCGTCCCTGAGCTGGATGGTGCAGCAGCGGTAGAACTCATAGGCGTCCTTAGGCGCGGCGGGGTTCTCGCATTTGACGGTGTTGCCCGCCATGGCGCTTTGCAGCGCGTTGGCGCTCTCCGCCGTGAATTCCACCCTTACGGCAAAGCAGTAGGTGTTGTCGTCGATCTCGCCCGCCTTGCGCTTGGCCTGCGTGGTCTCCTCGGCGGGGTTTACCGTGACATTGAGCCATGTGAATTTATAGATGCTGCCGCTCGTCACCTCTTTCTGCGTCCCGTAATAGGCGTTCGCCCAGTTCTGCGCGGCCTCCTGCCACGAAAAGCTCTTCGACTGGGCGCGGACGTCGGAGGTGAGCATGTCGGAATACTCCGCCGTGTCGTACCACACGCGCATCAAGTCGTAAAGTGTGCGGCCATCATTGTCCACGATGCTGAAATCGCCGACCGCGCGGTAATAGCGTTCGCTTTTGCCCGACACATATTTGACGGTGTTCGTTCCCTTATAGAATATCAGGCACGTCGCCTGCGCGTTGTGCGGCCAGAGCTCGACAGAGTCCAGACCGTCGAGGTTTTTCGGCTTGTCGATGGGCTTGTATTCATAGCTGTCGAGCGCGACGGAATAGCCCGTCAAAAGGGGAGCATGGCTCCCGCTCTCGCCGCTGGCGGGGCAGAAGGCGAGAATGTCGACCGTGGCGGCATTCGACGCGAGCACAAGGTCGCTTTCAAATGTCGCTTCCTTGTCCGGCGTCTTGTTGTACCATGCGAGCATCGCGTCGAAGATCGTCGCATAGTCGCCGTAGCTGCTGACCTTGTAGTAGCGCGTATCGCCGTGCTGGTAGAGCATGAAATCCGAGCCCTCGTAGAAGGTAAAGCGCGCAGAATTGCTGAGGCTGAGGCAGAGGGCGAGGGGATTCCCGCCGCCGGGCGGAACAGCGCTGCCCGAGGGCGAGGACTCAGACGGATCGTACTCTTTATAATCGCACGTATCGAGCAGAACGGTCGGGGCAGCGTCCTTCGGATCGTGGCCGCCGACCGCCATGCCGTCGGTATTCAGACTGAGCCAGGACGCGCCGCCATTCGATGCAAGCTGAAGGTCGGTCTGAAATGCGGTATCGTCAGGCGCTGGATCGGAAGATTCGGAACCGTTGGGGGAACCATCCGTGAAAAGAATCTTTGACGTCCGGAAGCTGTTGACCATCGCCTGCAAGATGACGGCCTCGCCCTCAACGGCGCGGTCGCGGTTCCAGCCCCACTGATTCTCTTCCGTGCTGCCGTCGAACGTCCAGTGCGTTGTGACCTCGTAGCAGGTGCCGTCCGGCGCATCAAAGAGCGTGACAATTGTGTTGCTCATGCCCTCGTGCGTCACAAAGCGCCAGCCCGCGTCGGTCTTCTCGGCCTTTGCGCCGGTGCTTTCCCATTCCGCCTTCGCTTCGTCAAGGCTCTGCTCGAGCTTCTTTGCGTTGAAGTAGGAGCCGGTGTCGTAGCGGGAGTACCAGAACTCCGTCCCCGGATTGCACGCCCAGGCGGTGATCGGCGCATAGAAGTAGTAGCTGCCGTCGCCCGAAATGAGCCGCGCCTCGCACTGGTTGGCGCGGCCGTAGCCGTCCGTTGCCGCGTTCAGCAGGTTGGGAATGTACATCTTCGGCTCGCTGAGCCCCGCATAGTCGATATAGAAGTCGTGCAGGTAATACTTTTCCTCTCCGCTGTAGTTGCATCCGTCGTACCACAGTCCGTCGTTGCCGGTATAGGTGCCGATGACCTGATAGCCGGTCTTCTCGCCGTAGGTGTAGCGCAGGACGGTGAGATAGTGCGTCCAGCTCTCTCTGAGGTAACCATCATCCGTCACATACTGCCCGCCCACGGGTTCGATTTCCACGCCCGCCTCGTTCGTGGGCTTCATCTCATACTGGAAGTACCACAGCTCCAGCACCGTGCCGTCGGGGGAGAGGTTGCCGAGCGAATCGGCGAACTCCAGCTGCGTCACGCGCACGTCGGCGACCGTGTCTTCGACCGCCTGAGAGCCGTAATTGCCATTTTCGGACGTGTAGTAGGTCATCGTGCCCTGCTTGAGGTCTTCCACGCACTTCGCGGCATAGTCGTCCATCGAAGCGTAGATCGGAACCGCCTTTTCTGCAAGACGGAATAGCGTGTGGAAGCAGTGCGGAGCGGTCTGCTTGCTGTCAGGATAATATCCCATTGCAAGATACAACGTGCCGTCTTTCTGCTGGAGCAGGCACAGATAATCCGTCAGGCCGTCCGGGGGAGAAGACGTCGTAAAACACCATGTGTTTGCGTTTTCGCGGCGCAGTTTTGCCGCGCTCATATCGCTCTCCTGCCAGCCAGCAGGATTATCGGCGGCTTCAAAGGCGGAGCCGTCAAAATAGCGGTCAAAGTTTTCCTCGGTCATCTCAAAACTTCCCGCTGCCGTACAGTCCCATTTGTAGTGGTCGGTCCATGTGAGAGTCATGCTCTGCGCGTCCGACCGAAGCAATAACTCCGCATTCGCTGCGTTTTCACGGAAAGTATCGTCGGGCTCTACCCCTATGTATACGATATCGGCAATGGTATAGGATTTGCCGAACGGGTCGGACAACTCATTTTTATTGCCCCAGCTGACGGCGCAGCCCGCCGTGAGCGTCAGCGCCAGCACGAGGGCGACAACGCCGAGCCCGCGCTTTTTCTGCGCGCCGAGGACGTTCGTGATGCGCCGCTTCAGGCGCTCGACCGTGCCGCCGAAGCACGTCGTCGCGGGCAGCGCCCGCACGCTGGACTGCACGGCGGCGAGCAGTGTCCGGCTGTAAGCCGCGCGCTCGGGGAGTTCGAGCCCGTCGGTCGCCGCGCTGTCGCAGGCGAGCTCAATGTCCTCGTCCGCCTGACGCAGCATCAGATACACCACGGGGTTGAACCAGTGCATCGCGTTGGCCGCGAGCAGCACGAGCTTTAAGAGCATATCGCGCCGCTTCAAATGGCACAGCTCATGGCGCAGGATGTAGCGCAGCTCCTGCACGTCATAGCGCTCGTGGGGCAGGAGCAGCCGCGGGCGAAGAAGACCTGTCACCGCGGGGGTGGAGATGGCCTCGCAGACGATCATCTCCGGCGCGCTCACGCCTAAGTCGCGCGCCGTGTCAGAGAGCATCGCGGCGTAGTCCGCGCGGGAGACGTCTCTCTTCCAGCGGCGCACCGTGCGGCGGAAGAGGGCGTAGGAGACACCCTGATACAGCAGGAACGCCGCCGCGCCCGCGAGATAGCCGTAGAACAGGATCGTCGTCACGGGGATGTAGCGCGTCGTCTTCTGCTCGGGATTCGTCACGGGGCGCTGGATGATCGTGTCGCGCACCTGTGCTGGGGACTGGCCGCTTTTTTCGGCCATGTCGCCAAACAGGTTGTCGGTCGATTGGATGGCTGTCTTATCCGTGCCGACAAAGAGGGTGTAGTCTTTCGGCGGCGCGGCCTGCACCGGCGCGTTTTTCACCGAAAAATCGACCGGCAGCAGCAAAAATGCCGCCAGCGCCAGCCACAGCCAGCAGCGCGTCTTCGCGCGGTAGCGCTCGCGCCAGAGGGGTTTGAGTACCAGCATCGCCAGAATGGCGAGGGAACCTAACAGGGAAGTTTTCAACAGATTCAGCAGAAATGTTTCCATGGTGCGTCCTCCTTATATTTCCGTTTACCGGCTCATATCGTCCAAAAACTGCCGCAGCTCGTCGATCTCGCTCTGTTCGAGCGGCTGCTCAGCGTTCAGCGCCGCGACGAAGCTGCCGAGCGACCCGCCGTAGAGCCGCTTCAGGACGCTGCGGCTCTCAAATTCGAGGTATCTGTCCTTTGAGACGAGCGGCGTGTACAAATTGTTCCGCCCCTCGCGGCGGCCCGAGAGGAATCCTTTTTCGCACAGGCGAGTAAGGTAGGTGTTGACGGTGTTGGCGCTCCAGCCGTGGCTCGCGAGCGCGCCGTCGAGATCGCCGCGGCTGACCTCGCCGCCGACGGCCCAGATGGCCTGCATCACGGCAAGCTCCGCGTCGGGCAGTCTCTTCTTATCGTCCATGGGTTGACCTCCTTAGATGATCTACTACATTTGTCGTTGATAACTATATACTACATATGTAGTAGTTTGTCAAGCGCCTTTTATGTTCTTTTTTGTTTTGCAGCGAAAATTGCAGAAAACAGGGGAAAGACATGACGGCAAATCGTCAAAATGAAAGACGCTGTTCAATTATTTGAATAAGTTCTTGCAAATCTTTCTGAAAATCGCTTGCTTTTGTGCAAAGCGCAAGGTATAATGAAGAAACCGTATGAAATCATTTGGCAATTCAATAAATAAAAATTTGAGAGGAGATCTTTATCATGGCAAAGTTCAAAGTTTACTACACCATCGAGCTCAACGAGGTGGCCACGCACATCTTCGAGTCCAACGACTTTGAAGTGAAGCTGTGCAGCCATAACGACGAGGAGACCTACGTCAAGGAGCTCGCCGAGTTCCAGCCCGACGCCATCATGTGCCGCACCGAGCCCATCACCGCCAAGATGATGGACACCTGCAAGAACCTCAAGGTCATCGGCAAGCAGGGCGCCGGCCTCGATAACATCGACATGGACCACGCCCACGCCAAGGACATCACCGTTGTCTACGCGCCCGCCGGCAATGCCAACGCCGTCGCCGAGCACGCCGTCATGCTGATGCTCATGTGCGCCAAGCGTTTCACCTATGTCGACCGTCAGTTCCGCGGCGGCAACTTCCTCGTCCGTATGGGCATGGAGCACACCTATGAGCTCGGCGGCAAGACCCTCGGTATGATCGGCTGCGGCCGTATCTCCCAGCTCGCCATGCAGAAGTGCAAGTACGGCTTCGGCATGAACGTCATCGGCTATGATCCGTACCTCACGCAGGACAAGATCGGCGATCTGTGCGAGCTGAAGGCCACCGCCAAGGAGGTCTGGGAGCAGGCCGACTTCGTGTCCGTGCATCTGCCCGTCGTTCCCTCCACCGAGCACTCCATCGGCCGTGAGCAGTTCAGCTGGATGAAGCCCACCGCTTCCTTCATCAACTGCGCGCGCGGCGCTCTGATCAAGGAGAACGAGCTTGTCGAGTGCCTGAAGGACGGCACGCTGTTCCAGGCCGGTCTCGACGTGTTCGAGCATGAGCCCATCCAGGAGTCCAGCCGCGAGCTGTTCAACCTCGACAACGTCATCATGACCCCGCACATGGCCGCCACCACCGAGCAGAGCGTTCTGAACTGCTGCACCTCTGTTGCCAACGACATCGTCGCCGTCTGCAACGGCCAGGAGCCCAAGGTCAAGGCCCAGAAGCCCAAGTTCTAAGTTATTTCTGTTTCGTAGAAACTACTTATTAAAAGGGACGCCTCGAAAGAGACGTCCCTTTTTTGCGCCCTTGGGCGCGGGGGGGGGACAGCCAGGCAGAGCTGCTGCTTTTTATTCCAACAGCGTGTGGAGACGCGGGAAAGGGGGCCATTGTCTCCCGCGAGACAATGGCCCCCTTATCCCATGCAGCGCCAGCGGTGCTGCTTTCCCTGCGCCTTTGGGTGCAAAACGATCCCGTGGTGCAAGATATTCTTCATTCTTGTTAAATAGTTAACGAAATGAAAGAAAAAAATCAAAATTGCCTATATTTTTCGCAACTTTGCAGTTGATTTTTCATTTTTCTGTGTGTATAATCAAAATCGAAGAAAATCGGATCTCATTCCGGATTTACAAATTTTAAAGGAGAAGTCAAATGAAAGAATTGTACGTCGTCAACTGCTGCCGTACCGCTGTCGGTTCCTTCGGCGGTTCCCTGAAGAACACCCCTGCCGCTCAGCTCGGCTCCATCGTCGTGAAGGAAGCCCTCAAGCGCGCGAATGTCGCTCCCGAGAATGTCGATGAGCTGATGTTCGGCTGCATCCTGACCGCCGGTCTCGGTCAGAACGTCGCCCGTCAGGTCGGCGTGGGCGCCGGTCTCCCCTATTCCGTCCCCGCCTATACCGTCGGTATGGTCTGCGGCTCCGGTATGAAGTCCGTCATTGAGGCTGGCCGCGCCATCCTCGCCGGCGACGCCGATATCGTCGTCTGCGGCGGCACCGAGAACATGAGCGCCGCTCCTTATGCTGCTCCCGACGCCCGCTGGGGCGCCCGCATGGGCGACAAGAAGCTTGTCGACACCATGATCAAGGACGGCCTGTGGGATGCGTTCAACAACTACCACATGGGCACCACCGCCGAGAACATCTGCGATGTTTGGGGCATCACCCGCGAAGAGCTCGACGCCTTCGGCGCTGCCTCCCAGCAGAAGACCGAGGCTGCTCAGGCTGCCGGCCGTTTTGACGATGAGATCGTTCCCGTCCCCGTGAAGGTCAAGAAGGAGATCGTCGAGTTCAAGAAGGATGAGTTCCCCCGCGCCGGTTCCACCGCCGAGGGTCTTGCCAAGCTGCGCGGCGCGTTCCCCGTCGGCCCCGAGGGCGTTGAGGACGAGATCGTCCACACCTTCGAGCCCACCGGCATCCACGAAGCCGATACCAAGAAGCACGTCCAGCGCGTCACCGCCGGTAACGCCTCCGGCATCAACGACGGCGCTGCCGCCATCGTCCTCGCTTCCGGCGAGGCCGTGAAGAAGTACAACCTCAAGCCCATGGCCAAGCTCGTCAGCTGGGGCCAGGGCGGCGTCGACCCGAAGATCATGGGCGTCGGCCCCGTGCCCGCTTCCCGTCAGGCCATGCAGAAGGCCGGCCTGACCATCGACGATATCGACCTCGTCGAGGCCAACGAAGCCTTCGCGGCCCAGTCCATCGCTGTTGCCCGTGAGCTCGGCTTCGACATGAGCAAGGTCAACGTCAACGGCGGCGCGATCTCCATCGGCCACCCCGTCGGCGCTTCCGGCGCTCGTATCATCGTCACCCTGCTGCACGAAATGCTCAAGCGCGACGACGCCAAGAAGGGTCTTGCCACCCTCTGCATCGGTGGCGGCCAGGGCGTTGCCACCATCTTCGAGAAGTGCTAAAGCACCGCTAACCCCTGAAAATAAAAGGAGACCTCGAAAGAGGTCTCCTTTTTATTTTCTCCTCTGCACGGTGCAGGGAAAAAAGCAGTGCCCCTGCCGAGACGCAAAAAGGAAGCAGCCCTTTCGGGCTGCCCCTCACGCTCCCTCGCGGGCGCAAGCGCCGTACAGTGCGCCGCGCTGCGATTTAACCCTCCGCCTGCGCGGCGACGATCGCCTCGTAGATCGTCTGCGGGTCGAGCTTATCATAGTCCGCGCTCGTCGCCATCGCGGCGGCGTCGACCTGCTCGGCGATGAAGTTCGTGAAGTACTCCTCGCGCACCTCGTCGGCTGCGGCGGACTTGTCGAGCGGCAGGCGGAGCAGGATGTGATAGCCGAAGCTCGACTCGACGATGTCGCTCACCTCGCCCTCGGAAAGCGCGTAGGCGGCGTCTTCAAACTCCTGCACCATCGAGCCGGTCGTGAAGGTGTAGCCCGTGGGATGGCTCTCGCGGCCGGGATCCTCGCTGTACTCGTCGGCGAGCTCGGCAAAGTAGGAGGCGATGTCGTCGCCGGTGTAGGAATTGAGCTTTTCGACGAGCTCCTCAGCGAGCGCTTTCTTTTCGGCCTTCTGCTCGTCGGTGAGGGCTTCGCCGGTCGTCATGTCCTTCGTCGCAAGCAGGATGTGGTCCGCCGTGATGTAGCCCTGCTCGGCGGCGTATACGGCGAGCTCCTCGTCGGAGGCGTAGAGCGCGCTGCCCTCGGTATTGTAGAGCTCATAGAGATTCTGATACAGGTAGTTCGAGCGCGCGACGCGGTCATAGGTCTCGCGGCGCATGCCAAGCTTGGCGATCTCGGCCTCAAAAGCTTCCTCGCTGCCGTACTGGTCAATGTAGCTCTGGTCGCTCTCGGCCATGGCGGCCTCCTGCTCGGCGGCAAGCGTCACGCCGTACTTGCCGGCGAGATTTTCAAGCACCAAGTGCTGCTTGACGGACGAGAGCACGCTTGCTTTCACATAGTCGGCGACACTCATGCCGTCGGAGAGGGTGTCGTCCCAGTTGATGGACGAGCCGGTGTAATACTGCATGTAGCTGTTGAGATACGACACGTCGTAGCCGATCCAGTATGCGACAAGGTCGGCGCTCGCGCCGTTGCCGTTCAGGCTTGCGACGATCGCGTCGGGCGCGACGCCGGTCGCTTCGTAGCAGAGACCCTCCTGCATCGTGCCGGAGGTGAAGCCGTTCGAGGGCGAGAGCGACACGACGGCAAAGGTGAGCGCCGCGGTGATGGCCGCCGCGCCAAGGAACGAAAGCAATCTCTTCTTGATCATAATGTTACCTCTTTTTCGTTTTCTTCCTTATTCACACGCAGGTCTCCGACCAGCGTCAAGGCTGTATCCAATGCGTCCTCGCCTAGCGAAAGACGCAGCAGGAGCTTCGGCTCCGTCCCCGTGGCGGAGAGCGTGAGCCGGCGGCGGTTCTTCGGCAGTGAGCAGAGGGCCATCACGGCCTCCACGGGGACTGCCTCGGACGCGGCAAAGGTGAAGGTGATCTCGCTGCCGCGCTGCGAGATATCGCTCACACCGATCTGCACGGCCTCCGCGCGCAAAAGCGCGACGTCCATGAGCTTGAGGACCGGCTGGGGCGGCTCGCCGTAGCGGTCGATGAGCTCGTCGAGCAGCTCCTGCGACTGCTCGGCGGTGCGCAGCGCCGCGATGCGGCGGTAGATATCCATGCGCTGCTCGCCCGAGGGAATGTAGCGCTCCGGCAGGTTGGCCGAGACTGTGAGGTCTGCCGAGCACTCGGTGCGCTGCGGCGCTTTTTCACCGCGCTGCTCGAGTACGGCCTCTTCCAGGAGCTGCAAGTACATATCGTAGCCGACGCTCATCATGTAGCCCGACTGCTCGGGGCCGAGCAAATTGCCCGCGCCGCGAATCTCAAGGTCGCGCATCGCGATGCGGAAGCCCGAGCCGAACTCCGCGTATTCGCGGATGGCCGTCAGGCGCTTGGCCGCAACCTCGGTGAGGATCTTGCCCGCGTGGTAGGTCATATAGGCATACGCCCGGCGCGCGCTGCGGCCGATGCGGCCGCGTATCTGGTGCAGCTGGGCGAGGCCGAGGCGGTCGGCGTCCTCGATGATGAGGGTGTTGACATTCGGAATGTCGATGCCCGTCTCGATGATCGTCGTGCAGACGAGCACCTGAATTTCTCCGTCCGAGAGCTGCTGCATCACGGACGACAGGCCCTTTTCGTCCATCTTGCCGTGCGCGACGCCGATGGCGACATCGTCGCCGAGGAGCTTTTTGAGTGTCGCGGCGCAGCGGTCGATGGTCTCGACGCGGTTGTGCATGTAGTAGACCTGCCCGCCGCGCGCGAGCTCGCGCCGGATGGCGTCGGCGATGACGCCCCAGTTATGCTCGAGCACATATGTCTGCACCGGCTGGCGGTCGACAGGCGGGACCTCGATGGTCGACATGTCGCGGATGCCCGAGAGCGCCATGTTGAGCGTTCTGGGGATGGGCGTTGCCGAGAGCGTCAGCGTGTCGACCTGACGCGAGAGCTCCTTGAGCTTTTCCTTGTGCGTTACGCCGAAGCGCTGCTCCTCGTCGATGATGAGAAGGCCAAGGTCCTTGAAGTGCAAACTCTTTTGCAGCAGCGAGTGCGTGCCAATGAGTAAGTCGATCTTTCCCGCGGCGGCATCCTGCAAAATTTGCTTCTTCTGCGCCGGCGTTTTGAAGCGCGAGAGCACTTCGATGCGCACGGGGAACGAGCGGAAGCGGTTCAGCGCCGTCGCGTAGTGCTGCTGGGCGAGCACGGTGGTCGGCACCAGGATTGCCGCCTGCTTGCCGTCGAGCACGCACTTCATCACGGCGCGCAGTGCGACCTCAGTCTTACCGTAGCCGACGTCGCCGCAGAGCAGGCGGTCCATCGGCGTACTGCGCTCCATGTCGGCCTTGATCTCGGCGATGGCGCGGAGTTGATCGTCGGTCTCTTCGTAGTCGAAGGCCTCTTCAAATTCCTTCTGCCACGGGGAGTCGGGCGAAAAGGCGAAGCCCGGACGGCGCTGGCGTTCGGCATAGAGCGCGATGAGCCCTTTGGCGAGGTCCTTTGCCGCGGCGCGCGCCTTCGTCTTCGCGCGCGACCAGTCCGTGCCGCCGAGCTTACTGAGCTTCGTGCGTATTTGGCCGTCCTCGTCTTCGCCGTGGCCGCCGATGTACTTTGACACCATGTCGAGCTGCGTCGCGGGGACGTATAAGCTGTCGTTGCCCGCATAGCAGATCTTGATATAGTCCTTGTCCACGCCGTCGACGCGCATGCGCTCGATGCCCGCAAAGCGGCCGATGCCGTGGTGGACATGCACGACGAGATCGCCGGGGGAGAGGTCTTCATAGGAGCGCAGCGCGGCGCGGGCCGACGTCTCTTTCTTCGGCCGCGCCTTTGCGCGCTTGCCGGAGAGGGGAGCGGTCAGCTGGCCCTCGGTCAGGATGACGAGCTTTAATTGTGGATATTCGCTGCCCGCGCTCAGCGCGCCGAGGCCGATGACGGTCTCGTGCGGGGCGGGGAGGCGGTCGTTTTTCAAGTTGAGCTGCGCGCGGATGTTCCGCTCTTCCAAAAGGCGCCGGAAGTTTTTCGCGCGCGTTTCGTTGCCGCAGAGGACGAGCACGCCGCAGCCTGCGCCAAGATAGCGCTCCATGTCGCCCGCGGCGGTCTCCAGGCTGCCGCCATACGACGGCAGCGATCGCGCGTTCATGCTGAGGATGGCCCTCGGCGGCAGCAGATTGCGCGACGTGGGGAGCGAATCGAGCAGCAGCACGGGGAACGCGCCCATGCGATGGCTCAATGCCTCCTGACTCAGCGCGAGCGCGGCAAATTCGCCGCACAAAACGCCCTCTTCGATCAGGGGCTTCACGTCCTCGGAGAGCTCCCAGTGGTAGTTCTTGCTGCGTTCCAAAACGCGCATGCCGTCGCTGACGGTGATGAGCGTGTCGGGTGAAAGATAGTCGAGCGCGCAGACTTCGTCGGGGTAGCACGCGGCGAGATACCGGTCCATGCCGCCGAGCGGCAGGTCGTTACGAAGCCTCTCGATGTCGCTGTGCAGCGTTTGGACGATGGGACTGTCTTCGGCCTTTTTCGCAATTTTCTGCGCGGCGCGCCCAAGGCGCTCGAGCATTTTTTCGCGCCCGCCGTCCGAGAGGGCGGGCAGCACCTCTGCCGCGGGCAGGACGGTCAGGGATTTGACGTTCTGCGTGCGGCGCTGGGTCGTCACGTCGAATTCGCCCATCGCGTCGACCTCGTCGTCGAAGAATTCGACGCGCACGGGCGCGCTCAGCGGCGACCAGACGTCGAGAATGCCGCCGCGCAGCGCGAACTGGCCGACGCCCTCGACCGTTTCCGCGCGCGTGTAGCCGCTTTCGACAAGCTTTTTCGAGAGCGCGTTCAGGTCAAAGCGGTCGCCGAGCGAAATGTCCGTCACCGCGCCGCGCAGCGCGTCGGGCGGGAGCGTTCGCTGCATCAGGCCGTCGACCGTCGCGACCAGGATCGGCGCTTTTTCGGCGGCAAGGCTGCACAGCGAGCCGATGCGCTGCTGCTCCCAGCCGTGGGAGGCGAACACGCGGTCGCGCAGCTGCCATTCGCGCGCGAACAGCAGGCTCACGTCTTCGCCGAGCAGCTCGTGCAGGTCGCCCGCCATGCGGTTTGCCTCGTTTTCATCCGCGCAGACGATCAAAAGCGGGCGCTGTGTCTTGTGCCGCACGGCAGCGGCAAGCTGCGCGCGGTGCACACCCGAAAGGCCCGACACGGCGATGGGCGATGTGCCCGCGTCGAGCGAGAGCAGCAGCTCGCGCACCTCGGGAAGAGATGCGAGCGCTTCATTGAGTTTGTTCATTCCCTGCGCCATGCCGTATCCCTCCTCCCGCAGCGCACAAAAGGGCAGATCCGCCGCAGCCGCGGCGGGTCATGCCCGTGGTCGTCAGTCATTTTATTATATAGGCTTTTGGCAAAAAGTCTATGTCGATTTTTTAAATTTTGGCGGCAAAAAAGCGTTCAGCCGTTGTAGCGGTTCTGCGCGGCGCTCACGCCGTCGGTGATGATGCACTCCGCCGCGCCGAGCGCGCGGTCGAGCACACCGTCGATGACCTTGCGCTCATTGGCCGTGAACGGGCCGATGACCCAGTCGACAATGTCGTGCTCCGGCGCGCCGACGCCGACCTTGACGCGCGGGAAAGCGTCGGTGCCGAGGTGCGCGATGATGTTCTTGAGGCCGTTGTGTCCGCCTGCGCTGCCGCTGCCGCGCACGCGGAGCTTGCCGAGCGGGAGCGAAATATCGTCGGAGATGACGATGACGTGGTCGGCGGGAATTTTATAGAACCGCGCCGCCTCGCCCACAGCCTCGCCGGAGAGGTTCATGTAGGTCTGCGGCATCATCAAAAGCACATTCACCCCGCCAAATTCGATGACCTCCGTCAGCGCGCGGAAGCGCAGGCGGTTGCAGCGAAGATCTCGCTTGTCGATCAGGCGCTCCGCGGCCATGAAGCCGATGTTGTGGCGGGTGTTTTCATACTGCTTGCCGTAGTTGCCCAAACAGACGAGCAGCCATTCCGGCGGGCCGGATTTTTTGAAAATCATGAAAATGTTCCTCACTTTCCCCGTAAGGGGGGAGTTTCTTGCGCGCCCCTGGGC